>Ga0209611_10000548_pt1 | contig 57199 bp, 36 predicted proteins | sample S1TSphgellanicum_3_FD_187693 | JGI IMG/M metagenome (GOLD analysis project Ga0209611, IMG submission 187693) | Host-associated microbial communities from peat moss isolated from Minnesota, USA - S1T2_Fc - Sphagnum magellanicum MG (SPAdes) (version 2) | ecosystem: Host-associated > Plants > Peat...
TGGTGGGGGGGGAGGGGGGCTTAGGGTTTCACATTGAGGGCGGCTGCAAACAAGAAAGTTAAGAGGTAGGTTCAAGTTGGAGCTGGAACATCGCAGCTCAAAGCTGACAAGTGTGAGAATCGTAAACAAAAAGGTACAAACTACAAACCTCGCAGCTTCCATGGCTCCGCAGGAGCAAAAGACATGCTAGCGGCATTCTCTCTGGTCGATTCAGCATTATCCATCTCCGTAGATGCTGCGAGTGGGCAGACGTTAAAAAAAAAAACCCTATAATAAATCTCCTAGACAGAAGCGCACCTCCAAAGCTCTTCTGCAAAGCAACCTCTCTGAAGAAGAGGAAGAAGAAGAAGGAGGAGGAGGAGCAGAAGATCATGCGTGAGAAGAAGACCTTGAGCCTTTTAACCAACGGACTTTGCAGCGACTCGGCAGACACTTGGAGGAGGATGCGGTGCAGACTGAAGGAAATATGGAAAATACTCTGGAAAATTATGGCTTGGGTTTTACAGGTTGACAAAAGACCCAGCAGACAATGAAGAGTCAAGACGTTTCCATACTGGATAGAAATTTCAGGGCTTTTTTTTTTTGGGGGGGGGGGATTGAATTATCTGAACTGGCGATCATCCACCAAATTTGGCTATAAGCAGGATCAGCGTTTTTCGGTGCGAAGTTTCGCCAAAATATAAATAAATAAATAGGGAAATTTCTGTCGCAAAATTCCCAGTTTTTTCATTTTTTAAATCGCCAAATTTCGAATTTGTTTCTTGGGAAAAGTTTTCGCCAATTTTGGACTTTGATTTTAGTCTGGTAGTTTTTTTTTAAAAACTATTTTTAAAACTATTTAAATAGGTTCTAAAAAGCCGTTGCCATTTAATGCTAAATCCCTCTTGGGATTAAACCCAATTATGCAACATCAGAAAATTGGAAAAAAATATTATTGAACAGGATATGAAAGTGAAAAAAGTTCAAGATTCCTTCACATTTTTGGCTACAAGCTTAAAACCCAAGAGAGAAATATGGCTATATTTCAAATACAAAAAATATAAAAATTTGACCACTAAATTATTATTTATAAAAACATTTTAAAGTTATTTTGAATTTTTTAAAAACAAATTCACTAAATTTAGCCCCCCCCAAAAAAGGGGGGGTGGATAATGGAATTGTTGTGACCCTAATTTCTCCCCAAGGGTTTCTTTTTATGGAAGAAAAGAAGGAAGGGCCGGCCCTTGCCAAAATTCTATTGATGAGAAGAATGGAAAACAACATACCTTAACTAGACCCAAACTATCGTAAACTAGGGTCAGTTTCCACATTGACAAAATGATTTTTTTTTTTTCAATAAATTAATTCATTTTTGAAACTTGAAATTATTGAATTTTCCATTATGATATTGTCAGATGAGGAGTGAAATTATTCAAAAAAGTGTAGCCTATGATAATTATGATGATTTTCAACATGTCAATTTCATATTTTCACCCAAAAAAATCATTTTTTAAAAACAAAAGCTTATTTTAATTATGATGAAACTAACCTTAGGGTAAGGTATTGGCTTGGGTCCAAGTGCAATTAGGTCATGAGCCATGCTTTGTTGTAATTTCATATTTCTTCATCCATTTCATCTATCTACATTTGTCTATCATTTTCATTAAAATTCATCCATATTTGATGTTTATATTATGTCGTTTTGTGACCAAATTTTAGGGGATCAATACCTCTATAGATGGTCATACCTATTTAAAAGCCAATATCAAAACACACGTTCATTTGGTTAATATTTCTCATTATAACGTAAAGTGCAAACACACTTTCAATAGCCATCCACTATTTTGTATCACACTCCTATCAATGCCTTGTAACTTAGCCTATTGCTTCACCAAAAAGTTGAAATTGGAAGATGGTGGTTTGAATCAAACCTTTAAAAATTGTTCTGATTGGGTCCATCTTTTTTCACACAAAGCAATCCATTGTTGAATCTTTCAATAAATGCATAAATAAACAAACTTAGGATCACATGATAGATATGAATTGCGTATTCACAATTCTTAACAGAACATTTAATGTTATCCATCAAGATAGTAAAACCCAAACACTCAACTTTTTGAAGGTGTATGATAGAGGAACACGACCATTTATGTTTCAAGTTTTGGAGAAAATTGGAATCCTAAGATTGTTGATCAACCTTGTTTAACTTTTGTTCCAAGGGATAAAGGTTTTGGTGAACATCAATGGTGTTTCATCCAAGCACTTCTTTATTTATAGAGGTGTTTGGCAATGATATGCAATTGTCCTTTTTATCTTTGTTGGGGAAGCTCTCAACCAAGTCATTAAACGAGAGATGCACACAGGTAATATCGAAGGGGTCACCTTCTTAAATAGAAACAAGCAACAAATATTGAGCCAATATGTTGATGATGTCACATTGACCATCAAGGTTGAACAAAAGTATGTTGAGAAGACTATTGAAATTCTTAATATCTTTCAAGATACTTTTAACCCTGAAATAAATTGGTTCAAGAGTTGTGCATTTTGGTAAGTAGATTCACATGACAAGCTTTCAATGCTTAAAAACTATCAACCTAGGTGTCATCTCTAGGTCGCATGGTGATCGTCAATGGAGTTCTTTCATCTTTATGGTATTTTATTGTCATTTGGAGAGGACAACAAGGCAAATATTAAAAAGATCAAACATTTGTTGTGCAATTTTCTTTGGTCAAGAAATAGTTACAAGTTTTAATGTCAAGATAATTGGGCTAATTATTGTGCCAAAAGATGAATAGTTGGGCTACAAATTGTGGACTCAAAAAAAATTGTTGATGCATTCATGACCAAACGGGTAGTTTGTGCTTTAAAGGCAAGTGATTCCAATTTGAAGTCCTTGCTAAAATATTAATTAATAGTTGTTAGGCCAAACAAATTTTTTAGATGGGAAAAAACATTAAATGGGTTTTTGTTAACAAGTTTGTTGTAAGCAAGGGTCCAAAATATAGAATTGTGCCATGAAAACTTGGAAGAAGTTGCTCTTCAATGTTCATTCGACTCCAACCACTAACAAATCTCAATTCCTCCACCAATTTCCATGATGGAAAAAAGACTTTAGAAATAGCCTATGAAACATTTTACTAATAAAAATTCCATCTTATGCAAAAAAAAGATGTGAAAGCTTTTGGTGACCTTTGGAACAACACTTTCAACTAGTTAATCCTAGTGGACAAGGCTAGAGAAAGATCCAACCTTACTCAAGAAGAAAGTAAGGTATGACTCATTGTCACATAGTTTTTAATTCATGAAGAAATTGGCCTCCTTTAAACTTAGGAGTTGGGTTTGCTTCAAAGTGAGTGGATAGGGACATATCACTATCCAAAATGGCAACCCTACCTACTAGAGTCCTCCATGTTGAAGATGTAATTGTTGTTCATAATTAATTCACAAGGTTAATTTACTAACTTTGCATTGTTAATCAAACAAAAATGTTATCTAATGGGACCCCAATCCATGACTATTAGCCCCACTATGTGGTTTAATAATGATCATAATCTCCTTAAACGTTCCATTTACTAAAAGCTTGTCATGAATGAAATTATTAAAAATTGCATTAGAAAAGATTTCCTTTTGTTTTATGGCTTGAAACAATGGAAGTGGACAAATGGGGCAAGCCTTTTATGCTATTTAACTAAGTGCAAACATTTTTTTATTAATCAATAAATCTTGAAGATAAATGGAAAGGAATCCAAGGGATGCAAAAATTCCAATGGATTAAAATATAGAACCCAAGAAGCACTAGGAAAAATGCCACGTTCATATGGTCTATGTGGCATAAGGTTGTTGTTGTCAATGAGTTGCAAACCAAGATTAACCGTGTGACTAGAAACCAAGTGCAAATATGTGCCACAAATTTTTCCAAAACTTTCTACCATAGATTTTGCAAATGCCCCAATGCACAAGTTCCATGGGAGTTTGTAATTTCAATTGTCTACAAATTGCATGTACAACCACATAGGCATAGGTGGAAAGTGTTTAATAAAGAATAATGTCCATTCAATAGTAGGCTACCAAAAAACCTTGGAAAGTTCTCAAACATCTAGACTATCCTTGCAAAAATTAACAATTAATTCAAATGGATTGAATGGAACAAGTTTGTTTTTAATATGATTAAATGGTTAGAGCAAAAAAAAAAGTTACAAATATACAATGAGTTCACTTAGTATGGCCAGATTGCTTAGTATAGAACTATTTACCTCTTGAAACAAATGGCCTCATGACAAAAAATCTTTCCTCAAAAAATTTGGCTAATCTTAGTGTGTTAGATTTTTTTTTTGTAGCAACAAAGATCACATTGTTATTTGGGCACATGCTAGTCCTTGTAAAGGGAAACTCCTTTCAATTTTTTTCAACTTACTTGCCATCATCCTTGAAGGCCGATATCTTGTTTCCTAAGCTAACTTTGTTGTTACTTTTCTCTTTATATTATGAACCATATTTGTTGTTAACAAAAAAAAACCCAAAAGCAAAACCTTAAGTTTCATTAAAATTAAGGACAATAATCAAATGTAGAATACGACTACCCCAAAGGGGAGAATTATGCCAAAGGAAAATAATTTATGATGAAATTCAAACTTTTTTCAAAACAATATGATTTGAATTTTCTCACATATTTTGCCTATGTTTTGCCTATGTTTATGTAAGGGTTTATCTAGGTTATAGGATATTTAAAAGCTACTCAACATATTACACAATGCCTACTCAAGGGGTTAGTTAGGGATTTCTTAGGTTAATGGATACATTGTTTCAAGTTGTGGAATTTTGTCATGTGTTCTTCATTTAAATTGTGTTGTAGGGTTTTTTCTTGGTCCTATTTTTTTCATGCCATGTTTGGATTAATGAGGCCTCCATTATTTGTTGTTTACTTGTGGAATGTATTCTATTTTAATATGGTCTAAAGAATAATGTGGATGGTCTTTATATCAACCTTTTAGTGTTTTGTGAAAATGTGTATTGGAGAATGCATAAGATAATATTGTGTTGTTTTTTCTTGTTTGATAATTGTATATTGCGAAGTGTAAAATTTGAATAACTAAAATATGGTGTGTGAACATTATTGACATGTCAAAAACAAAAGTCTTCATATTCTCTCCCGTGTAGCACCCCCAAAGGTTTTAGGTCTATTTGGAAAGGTTTTCAAATATTTCTTATATTATTGCAATCATGAGTTTCCAATTGCTAGAAACCACCCCCCCCCCACCATTTGCAACTAGGTACATGTTCTGATTGTATTATTAGTTGAAGACTGTGATTTTAAATTGAAACTAATTTTCTAAAAAAATTCCCAATTACAAAAGCTTTAAGCCAACAACAAGTAAAGTGTGACAAAATGTTGAACATAATAAACATGTGTTAGTTCATGGTCATCTTTTATTAATTTAATCAAAAATAAATTTTGACTATACCCAATTATGAGTATGGAACTCATTCATTGATTTTTCATTTCATCCATCTTGGTGAAGTTGAAAACTCGATTTATGTTTACGATTGTTTCAAAATAATGAACATGGGCTATGTGTCTATAGATTAAACATGATTAGATTAGGCTATACAAGGTAGGTAGGTAACACTAGATGACTAGGCATGGTATCTAAGCATTGACACATGTTGCATGGGCATTGGTGGGTTTCAATAAAAATAAGATAGTCAATGTATAGGGTATGTTTAAAATTATATATATTGCAAAATTTGGATGCATTAATAATGTCACTGACACATGGCATAATCTCAATGTTCAATTTAAATATGCAACCATTATTGATCTTATACTTATCAAAATATCATTACTTTTGTTAATATGATTAAAATGCCACATGTACAATAGATTCAAAACCATGACTAATTATTTGTTGCCACATGGTGTTTAAGGATATGTTGATTGCATAATGCATAGTTAATTGAAATTTAATTGACAAGAAATTGAGCTGTAGTTGAAATTTACTTGACAAAAAGTTGGATTACAATTACAATTATAAAACTACAAAATTAAAGTGTGGGGATAATACACCTAACTAAAATTAACCAAAGAAAATCAAACCATAACAAAGGCATGATCCACCTATACGTTATCAACTAAAAATGCAAATCTTATTATGTCCATGTGATGAATGGTGCAGTTACAAATCTACAACAAATATTAGGCTTAGTGTAATATTCCCAATCATGGATTTATTGTAGAAGGTTTTCCTAAGTGTAGTTGATTAAAAACCTTTCTTGAAAAACAAAGACCAACATCACAAAGACCACATCCTAAACAAAATGAATATAGTTGTTACTTTCATGCTTGTCCAAATTACAACAACACAACATCACAATACCAGACCATGAAATGAGTAGGCAATTCATATATGGTGTTCTTTCAAAGAAATCAAGTACACTTGAGGTTATGATCATAGCTCCATTTTCATGTAGTGTTTAAGGTTTAATGCAACTTTTGCAAGTGATAATAAATCACCATGTTGAACTAGACACAACTTCTATCAGTAGAATTGCCAAGTTTTCAACCTATGGTACATGTTGGAGAATTTTTGTTGGTGGGTTTGTTGATGGATATGAGATAATATATTAAGGTAAAGCTTAAAACTCAATGATCCAAAAGTTGAAGGTCTTGGTGGAAACAATAAGTATAGAACGGACAAACTTTGGCATTAACCAAACCAAATTCAACTTCTAAAATTGCAAAGTGGCCCATGTTTGGGATTTTCCTACATGAAACTACGTTTAAAGAAAATGCATCAAAAGATAGCATAAGAGTTTAAACTTGGGTGAATTGCATCACCTTAAACCTTTGGAGCAAAAGAAGCAAATTGTGGAGGTTGATCTAAACTAGTTGAATTTGAAACATCAATTTGCTTTAAGTGGAATTGTATTTTCCTTTTTTCAATGTTTGGTTGTATGTTTTTTCTTGCTCATTGCAACGAAGAGGACTAGCTAGCTCCTTTGTTCACTATTATTTGTTTGTTTCAAGCTATTGAAAAGAACATGTTGTTATGCCCGAGAAGGAATGATTAATGAAATATTAATACAACTTGTCCTTGTGTGATCACCTCTAATATGGACTACTTGAAAGCGCCCCTCTTGATCCAAGATGACATTGTAACTATTTGTTTTTCAACTTTTGTGCTTCTCAACTTTTGTGACTCCTGATCATCAAACACTAAAGCCACCATCATTGTCCCCATCATCATCATTATCCCCATTGTCCTCATTATCATTTTTTTCGTGAACATCGGTGTCCACAATTATGGGGTGTTAGTTTTGTGTTACTTAACTACCAATGCATGGTTAACTGTTAATGTAACCACTTCATTTGATAACATGTTTTTTGTGCTTGAGGTTGACGCATTTGCTTGCAATATCATCAATGGTTTCATTATTTGGAATTTTTGTGATTTTAAGAAAACATGTTTGTCACCTTTAAATTTCACCAAACCTTTAAAAGGTTAACCATTTTAATTGAACCAAGACTTCCCATATTTAAGATATGGAAGGTCATAGATGACTACTTTCTTGTGTTGTTTGGATTCAACCACTCACCTACTTTTTTGAAATGTATAAGAATAATAAAAATATTTGCGATGCACTAGGAATAAATGGTTCAACTAAACTACCAAATGCACATATCATTGAAGACTATATAATTGATGAGGATGATATGACCAATATTTTGACCCTAGGCCATAAGGTGGATGAAAATTCATGTTTGGTGGTGCTATCTTCAACATGTATGATAGTTTTATTAAAAAGTAATATCCTTCCCAATTACAAATTATTTCAATTTGTTGATGGCAAGATTGGGGTAGTAACATTTTTAATTAATGTCCAAGCAATAAGTTATATAATAGATGTCATTCATCAAGCAACAAAAGATTTATTGATGAGTCCTATAGAAACCATAGGGTTTACTTATAACATTATAGTCATTGTTCATTGTGTTGTTCACAACATGGAAGTGTTGTGTCAAAATTCATTTGTCATATACTTGACCCCAAAGAAGAAAAAAAATATAGTATTCAATGACTATATAATAATCACAACACACGTCAATATGTGGCACATGTGGGGATGGTTTTGGGAAGTGTGGTGGTGGCATTCACAATACTTGTTGAATGGCATGTGTTGAAAATAAGTTTGTCTAATGCTACTGGAGCCCTTTTCTTTTTGTTGGCTCTTATCATGCAAGCATTTTCAACTATCAAAGCTTATAAGATTATTACTTCAACAACATGGACTTTTCTTTCAGCCTTTGGGTGTGTGATGATTAACTTTCGTGACATAGGTTTATCCATGGTGGCCACCATAGTGAATTGGCACACTAACAAGTTTGACATTCACACCCTTATGGTGATACACAATTTGCCTTTACTAGGTTAAAGTAACTTGCCAATGTACTTAAATGTTTGTGCTATGATGCCATTGAGTAGAATAGGTTTTATAAGATTGCAATGCACATGACAATCAAGTAGTGATATTTGACAAATTCATATTTTAAATTTCTTTATCTATTTATTTCATGTGTCATGTTCATGTCCCATTTGTGTAAATATAAATCATTTCATTGATTTTGCACAAGTACTTGTAACTATGATTGATAATTGACACTGATTTGCTGAATATTTATTTATTTAAAAAAAGAGGTTTGAGAATTTCAAATGATAAACTTTCAACAGTTGATAATTAAATATGCAAAGTACACCTTGCATTGTGAATTTGTAATAATAACCCAATCGTAGACCAATAAATAGTTTTTCACAATTTGAGATTTCAATTTTCAACAATTTTCACAAATATCACTATATATTTTTTCAATTCAACATTTTCCAAATCATTTTGTGCCAAACATGAGCCGTAGGTTATATGGTATACAACCATATTGTCTCTTTCCATTTAAGTTGATTTCATATTTTCAGTTGTATTCGCCTCCAATTGCAACAATAAGAAATTATGATCCCTTAGTATTGATGTTTAACACCTCTATCGATGATGAGGCACAAGTTGTTTTTATGTATTTGTAACCAAGAATGTTCTGAATATTAAGGACATGGAACTTGTAACCACACAAGTGTGTGGCTTCATTTATCTTGTCACAACATTCCCAATGATGTTGACATGAAGTGTTTTTTGAAAAAGAATTTATTGCAACATTATGGCATTCAAGGGATTTGTTTCAATTTACATTTGAATAATGGATGGTTAGATCTTTAAAAGAATCCACATTTATAATCTTACGTTTCCAACCAACATTGGTGGGTATTGGTTCATTACGGCCCATTACAAAAAATAATAATTGATGGTACCAATATATTATGACTCATATTAATTAGTTGGGGGGGGTGGGGGGAGTGGGGACCTTCAAAGTTCAATTTTTTTTCTTTTGTAATGGGCATCTTTGGTTGGCCCATGAAAGAAAAATAATCATCAAGCTTTGAGCAAGTCCAAAATACATATGTTGTAATATGTTCCTTTGGATTGTTTATATAAGTTACAAGAATACAACTTAGGGCACATGATATGGGATAAAATGAAGAGCTATTGGGAACACATTGGAATTTGGGGAACATGTTGAGAATTTATAAAAAAATTGATTGGGGGCCCCAAACAAAGTGGGAACTTCATAGGAACAAAAATTCAACATCCCTAACTTACCCCAAAAGAAAACAAATTAAGCCCTCTAGGTGCATGTACCTTATTTCATTTTGGAACATGGGGCACTCCCCAACATAAAAGATTAAATAACCTTCCCTCCCCAAAATAAAAACATGTTTTTGTCATCTTCCCCCAATTGTTTGCAACAATGTTGAATTTTTCAATTTTTTTGTTTTTCAAAGAACAAAAGTTTACGAAGGAAAATAAAAAAATCCGTAGGAATGTTAAAAAATACTTACATTTTTGACTTGGATCTTCAAATTTTATTATATATGTGCCACACATGTGTTAAAGTTGACATGTGTTGAAGTTGTTCAATACGGTATGAAATTCATGTTAAAAGGACATTAAGTAGGAAAAACTAATTCTTCTATTTAGGTGAACTAACACCTACAATGATATCATGGTGAAATCCTCAATTATTTTTCCAATTTGTTTTTATTTGATCACCATAATTATGTTCTTTGATGACTACAACAACGATAATAAAAAATCGATTTTTTTTTTCATAATTTTGTGTTGCCGTCGAAGTGGCAATCATCCACAAGAAGATTTATCCAATTTTGATTATTACAAACATGACAAAGAGGTTACATAATTTGTGTGTTAGATCAACCTATTTCTTAAACTCACACATGAATAATTACTAGGCAATAAAAGGATGATTGCGTGAAATTCATTTTGATGGCATCACTTGGTCCTCAAATTGACACTTCTTCTAAAGTTTAAAAGGATAACAACCATGTCATAATCTTATGACAAACTACAACATAGTTGTGTCATGTGAACTTTCAAATAGTAAATGCATAACAACATCAAACCTTTGTCCATATGCAAACTAGCGTTAATAGGTTCCTCATTTGCTAAGGGTTTTAAGTTCTTGTGACCCAAACTTAAACTAACACCCTTTTAGTGAAATTAACACAAAAAAATGCATCATGGAACTAGCATTTAACTACAACTAAAACCAAAATTGAAACCATGAAAAAGAATTCTTGAACATTTCATTTAAAGACTTGCCAAGGAGAGCAAACTTTATAAGTAATCAATTAATGTAAATTAGTTATAAAACTCCATTCCTATACAATGCTCAACCTTAGAGGGCATGAAACATGTATATGTAAAATTGCACTTGGTTTTCTAACTGGACCTAAAGGTTCTTGAATTTAAAATAATGAACTACACCTCCACCTAAAGAATCTTCCAACTTTTATTAAGTGCCAAAACAAAGATTGGAGGTTCTCTTAAAAAGAAAGAATCAACCAACAAGTGCATCATAATAGATAATATCTAACTCTTTTGAAACATGAGTATGTGACACACAAAAATAAACCACAATGTGAATGGGAACCAACCTTTCTCACCAATTATGTTTCACATTATTACATGTAGGACCAATATCATCATCATTGCTATCATATTGTGATAATATGTTTTGAACAATAACAAGCCTAAAGAATAATGTGAAATAACTAGAAATTTCCCTAAATGTGGTGAGCAATTCAACCTTGAAGCATTTTCACACAGCAATGTAAGCAAACTACAAAGGGACCCTTGGGTTTGTGCTTTTCAAGTTGTGAACATGGAGCTTGACTTCAAACGCCAGGCAACAAAAGATTTCAACCTTCACAAATGTTGGTCGTTATAACAGGAAGGTTGCTTGAAGAGTTCATCTTGCCATTGATGAATTGAACACTTACTTCAAATCCTAACCTAGACATGATGTAAACTTCAACATCAACTATATTATAGGTAGGTGGCTAAAATAGGTGGCAGGCAATGACAATGTACCTTCAAGTTGAAAGAGTTGGATACAAGTGATGTGGCTGCAAGGACCATTACCACCAAGACAATCACAGAATGAATTTTGAAACAATTCCCAAGTATAATCAAAGCTTCTCCGAATACATGTACACATCTATCCCCATCACCATTAAATCCCTTAGCACTGTCACACTGTGCTTGCAGTCTACCTATTCCAACAAGAAACCATTGGCAACACTGAAGAGTGCCCCTGGGAACAAACTTTTCAGAAACCTCCTTGCCTCAGCACCCAAGACCAAACAAGGCACCTGCAAGGATGCTAGAGTCTGCATACCTCATACTGATAGCTGTATACATGGAAAGAGATGGCTCAATAGCTGTAACAAATGCTTCAAATATTAGTGTGTTCCGCATCTGTGCTCAATATGCCAGGGGACATTCACTGAAGAAGAAAAACTGAAAACGAAACCTACAGATCAACAGTTAGACACATTGAAAGCAAAACCTACAGATTGTCAGTTAGACACATCTGTATTCTTTGTCAAAAAGCGCACTGCCACAGCCAACCCTAAAATTGCAAGGGGCACAAGGAATTGCAAAATCTTGATGAGAAATTCAGAGCTCTTGTCAGGGTTGTATGTAGCTTGTTTGGCTGGAGCATATGTTGGCTTTGATGGAAATGAGGCAGGATCGACATCACCAACATAATAGTCCTGCATCATAGATCTGGCACTGGTGCTGTGACCAACATCCTCAAAGTCATCGGTTGCATCCTTCCCTGTTCTCAGACAACACATACTTCAGTAGGAGAACCATGCCAGGGAAAAATCCACAACCAAACAGGATCATGATCCTGAATTCGGGGAGAAGAATACAAGGATGTCAAGACAAAAGAGCTCTGGCACTAGCATCCTATTAAACTCCTGAGACTAATAAAGCCACACATACCCGTTGCTGACAGGAGTACTTCATCTCCTCCTGGATGTTCCTCCAGAAATCTGGTAACATCATAGGCCTGGAATCCCAGAAAAAACCCTCTGCTCCTTAAGTAAGAAGTAAATACCTTTCTAATCCCATGCTGAATTTATCTATCAAAGCTGCAGCACAATTTAGGTCTAGACATTCAAAGATGTGCAGAGAAGTTCAGCTAAGAAGTTGCTTCACCTCCATGTAACCAGCTATTATAAACTTCCACTCTGACTTCAGATTGCAATCAAATGACAACAAAGCATGGATCCCAATCCTTCAAAATCAAGCTGCAAGCTTAAAGATTTTCAGCTTCAAAGTCTAAGAAGGACACATCTATTGTAGACTTGCCCCACATAATTGAACTGTAAACACATTTGATGCTGTTCTGAAGTTGAGGAGTCAATGGTGACCACAAACTCAACTCTCCTTTCTAACCTAAAAAAAGACTGAGGCCTTCTCTTGGGGTGCTGGTAGTGTTTCAATGAAGGCTAAAAACAGCATGTGAGGCATATGTACAGCCAATGCTGAACTATGCTGAAAGCAAAAAGAAAAATTCAGGAGAGCAGCCAAAACAGAATAAAATAGGACCTTCAACATGCCTATATTTCTACACTTCAGGAAAAGGACATTTCATAGACAAAGGTAACAGCTTATTCAAGGGAGTGACATGCTATTGCTCCTTCAACATATATATCTCCACTTACAAAGGTTAGGTATATGGGGACCACAGGCAGGCAGGCAGGCAGGCAGGCAGGCAGGACAGGTGTTTACAAGGCGAAAGAATCACAAAACAGAAAGTTCCAGAAACAAAACCAGAAGACCTAGATTGCCAGAACAAGACACATAAGGCATATCATTCACACAGATAAAACATCCTTTCCGAGGAAGCATGCACAAGAAGGTTATGAAGACGGTGCCAAAGAAAGAAAAAGAAGGAGATGATTCACTTCACCTTGCCTTCGATGATAAGCCAACAATCGTTGGCAGTATTGTGAACGGCAACATCCGCCAAAGTGTAGAGCTTCTTATCTTCTGTCGCCATTTTTCCAAGATCTTCCCGAATCCCCAGACCAAGTCTCCTCAGACAGTTGGGGTGCAGCACCGTCTTGTTCTGAAAGCAACCAGCGAGAAAAAGAGAGAGCTGTGAAAGCGCGGCGATGATGGGGAAGGGGAGAGAGAGCCAGCCAGAGAGAGAGAGAGAGAGAGAGAGAGAGAAGAGAAGCGTAGGCGGCACACACTGAGCTCTGCCTCTGGAGTGGCTCGCCATCTACAAGCACGCAAGGAGAATCGACGGTTCAGATGTCTTCAGATTGACGGCTGACAGTCCGTTACACCCTTGATGACTAGCGTGCACCAAACTGGTGCTAGGTCTTTTTTTTTTTTTTTTTTTGGGGGCTAAGAATCAAAAAAGTTCCAATTATAGAATTGATTCCAAAAATTAGACCCAACTTTGTTTCAAGTTTTACTAATTAAAACTAGAACCTGCGGTTCTAACCCTCGGAACCGAATACCCGCCCATCATTGGTTGAGACTTATGATGCAAGAGTTATTGAATATTGAATATTTTAAATTTCAATTTTAATAAAATCAAAACTACAAATTTTTGAGGAAATTGGGGCACACTTTTTGTATCATTGGAAAGTGCTTGAGTAGCATTTCTTGGAGGTGATTTTGTAAGTTCTAGACCTAAGGTGCCTCAAATAGTGAGTTTTTGAAAAAAAAAAATTGTCATTGAAATCTCAATAAAAACTCTAAATAAAAATTAAATAAAAAATAAAAATATGATAAAAAATATGAAAAAATGTTGATAATCAATTCACACTTGGGCCAATGGCAAATGCCACCCTTGTTTCATGAAGTTTTAAAAAATGAACTCATAATAATTCACACTAACACCTGGTGGAACATCCTCAAAATGTGAGATGGAATGAAAAACTACATGACTCCGCCCATAAGTCTCTCCCTTTATAGAGAAGAGCTACAGAAAACTACCTGAGATGACAAAACCATGTAGTAGTGTTGCATGGGTAGTAATTTGAATGCCAAAAAAATGAATTTGATTTGAAAAAGGTACCCTCGAGAGTATATCTAGGGTATTCAGTTGTCCTTCACAGCTGGATCCAAGTTCATGTCAAAATTCTACCTCAAAATCCTACACTGATGTGAAGACTCTGCCCAGAGACGGCAGAGCCAACAAAATATTGGATGAACAAAAGTCACAATGTGCTGGTTTGGCTCAGGAAAATGGTTTTTGCTTGGAATTCTTGTACGATCGACACAGACACTTAATAATAGCAATAATAAGGATGGCCCCACCCACCTTCTCTCCTTGGTGTTGGAATCAAGCCCAAGTTCAGGTGATGGAAGTGGTAGTGGCGGTGCTTCTATCATTGTTGCCACATGTTCATGATGATGCCAATGAGGAGGAGGTAAGGTTGCCCCCTTTTTTTTTTGTGCAACAAAGCATAACTAGTCAAACGTAGAACTTGGTTGGTGATGGCAATGGTGGCTTTGGCTCTTGTTATTAGTGTTGTTGTTATGAGAGATATATATTTTTTGATAAATTTATATTGATCAGTTAGTTTTCTTTGCCAAAAAATAAAATAAAAATATTTTAAATATCTTGTTACTATCCAAGTATATGGATCAATACTTAATTTTAACTTGTGAATTTACACAATATGCATTGTGTAAAAAAATTAATTACAACATATCGTTGTACAACTTTTTTGTCAAAAATGTAAGCCATTTGGCTACACAATTTTAAGAACAATTCTCTTTTTTCTAAATGCATCTTAATAAATTTTCACCAAAAACAAAAAAACAAAACTATCCAAAAATTATGGTATATCTTTGGTTAATATAAGATTTAGTCCATGAACCAATCTATGCGTCATAATTAAATCATTTATAAGGTTACTAATGAGTCACAATCCTACCATAACATAACAAAATGTGAAAAATCTACAGTGGAACATAGGAAAAAAATGGAGATATGATCAATTATCCTCTAAATATAATTTCCTTTTGCTTATAGTAGGCCTCATTCATGGTTGGGGTTGCAAAAAAAAGAAAGAGGATATTAAGACTTTTTTTACATTATTTTTTACAAATACAACTACATAAGACAAATTTAAATTAAATTTTTTTGAATAGTCTAAACTAAGGTAATTCATGTGGTGGTGATGATTTTCTCATGTGTACATTGTTGTGCATTTAAACCTTGGTTCAAATGCATAAAATGCTCGAATAAACATTTATGAACAATTTCACATTTTTTTGGAATGATTATTTCTTACATATGTGACCCACACTTCAAGTTTTAAATATTAAACCTACTGAATAAAAAAATCAACCAAATGACCCAAAAAAATAGTCTTTTTCCTTGTAGCCCGAAAGATTGAATTTTTTTAGTGGTTTGCTATTAGTAGTCCCCCACCTATTTGGTCTCCAAGTTTCAGTTTTATGGGTGGGGGGTTGCAGAAAAGTAAATAACTAAACTTGGATGTGAAAAACATTTTTGGAGGATCACACACTGAGCATTGCTGGAGATGCTCTAAGGCCAGATTTACACTAGGAGTCAGGGCCAATGTCCAAACCAAATCCAGCATTCCTATTGGAGCAAAAGTTGAAATCAGCCCCGAGGGCTTGACACTAGGAGTCAAGGCTGTAAGATAAAAAAAACTTTTCAATCTGCCCCAAGTTACTAATAAATGCTGAACTTTATGGCCTTCTATTGGCCCCAAGGCTGAAAAAAGGATACCATCAAATTTGGGAGGCCAATTTGCAACCCAAAAATGCTCAAAGTTGGCCCCAAGTTTTTCTGGCTCTGACTCCTAGTGTAACGCGGGCCTAAGATGAGACCGTATTGGGCCGCTGTCAGGCGAGTTGCGGAGGAGGTTCTGTTCCATCTTGGAACTCACTCCGTTCAAGAAACGTGGCACAGTCTCATACCCTTGATTCCCAGGAGATTTAATACGAGCCTTACGATATTCATCTCCCTCCTTCTATGGACGTGTCTGTGTGTGTTGCAGCTGCAGCCTCGAAGAGCATCGTCGTAGCCAGTGTCTTGCGGAGAGTCTTGGCAACTGCAGTGCGCTATTACGATATAATCGTCGGCCGCAAGCTCGCAGTCGGCCGACCATGTCAAGGGCAACGCGCCATCTTGAGAAGCTTCTCCACGAATTCCGAGTAAGCAAAGATAATACTGTCAATTTTTGCAAAGCACAAATCGCGATATGATATAATAACCCTTGCAAAGTCCTGAAAGATGATCGAGACTACAAACACCAAAAAGCTCCATTTACCCTGTTGGAATGGTCTAGTAATCTCGGGCCTGCTCTCAGATTCAACATTGTTACAAAGATTTACTGCCTGATGCAGATCTTGGCATGTGTTCTGGAGGAAATTTGGCAATTTTGAATAGACTCCTGATCTCCGCTCTTGATTGTTTTTTCTGTCTCCTGTGCAGTCAGAGACATTTGAAGGTGGAGATGACCAGCAGGACGCAGGCTCGCCATGTGCGGAGCGCATATCTAGGGCTTTCGGTGTAAGTCTTCAATGACCACGCGTTTCAATGGCGATTGCGCTATTGAGTCTTCTCCCCTTATCTCCAGACATACGCTTGAGCAAATCTTTTAATGTCGGATGAAATAAGACTTTGCTTTACATGGAAGTCGCTGGAAAGAATGGATCTCTTTTGCTGAAGCCACAATGTAGACCTAGGAGAAGGCGCTTGTGCAGCAAGCAACAGATCGCGAACAATAGAAAGATCAATTCCATGTCTAACCTCAGCTTTGAAGGCGCTGCAAAACCATAGCCTGACTGGCCAACACCGGATCGTTGAAAGCCCAAGCCATCGTATGGTTGCAATTGGCATGCCATGGGAACCAATTGCCGTCTTCTTTTTTTAACTCATGGAAATCAATCCTATGCCCTAGAAAACCTAAGGATTCACCAGAAATTGTACTTGTGCAGCAGGAGGCTGGTGCTGAAGCAGGGGTAAACCATAAGCGAGAGACACCAAGAAGCTCACAGAGGGGTTCCACAGGAGGCTCAACCATTCTTTCAGACTCTGAGGGAACTACTACTCCATCCACAAGCGATGGTGCACGTAAAGTTCCCCCTGCCATGGTTGTCTCATCAACACAGATGCTGCAGCATAACTGTAGGACATTGTTGGTCTAGTATCTACCTGTTGAATTGCTCTTCTTTTCCCTGTAGACCTTTACCTGTCTACCCCACACTCTATTCTTGGCTTGCTGATAGAATTGAATATGTTGAAGGGCCTTTTAACCTGAGAGGTGCAGGACTGTATGAAGCCGAGATGTCCAGGCTGGTGCAGCAGCTGGCAGACAGCCGTGTCCTGGTGGCAACCCTGGAGGCACAAGTTAACATGCTACAACAGGAGAAGGCTCATGAAGAGAGTGAGCGCTCTCTCTACATCCAGAGGTAATCTTGCAGAGAATACCTGCTACAATTGCCGATGTTGCCTGTGCTTAGAATCCACATATTCATTTGTTAGTGTCTGCCTACTGGGCAGATTGCATTAGTTGGGAAGATATTCCAGTTTACCACCTTGTATCTGGCCAAGAATTTTATGGCTTATCACAAGTCTCCGCCTGTGGACAGGAGGCTGTAGTCCCCCCAAGTTTGAAGCAATATTCAGTTGTCATCAGTCTGTTGACAATGGTCTCATTCTTTCTTCCAGCTATCTGTCCTTGGTCCAGCTAATGGACAAAAAATCACAGAGTTCTCTGAGGATACCCTTCACAAGAGTAAATGTACCTCACCAAACATGTGATTAGGTCAGTACTACTGTGTCTGTGGAATCTGATGAACCTGAAAAGTGCAGGTTGGAGGCAGAGGTTGCACATCTTGAGAATCAGGCAGAAACTGACATGGTGGAATTGATGAGGCGCCAAAATAAGGTAGAAGTTTGACATGTGTTCCATGGAGGCTTGGTCAAGCTTTAATACTACATACATGTTGACTTAACATGTAATGGCCAAGCTTTAACCCTCTGGCAGTCAACTAATTTCTGTGGTCACCACAGAGTCTTGTTGTGCATCTTCTGTACCTTCTAATTCCCCAGCCATGTAATTTAGTTTGGTTCAAATTTCGCATCACTTTTTTGGAGTCCTCCATAAGAAAAATACACCAAGTGTGATACTTGATATACAGACAGTTGGTGTGAATTCTCTCTTTGTCAGCAAACAATATTGGCACCAGCTGTTGGCCGTAGGTTGTGTATTGCTATCATTTTCTGGCAACCATCAAGTTGAGTGAAATGGGACTGTCAGTTCAACTGTCTGACCCAACTAGAACTCTCAAGAAATCTTGCATAACCTTCAGATTGATGTAGTGACTTTTCGAAATTGAGGACTCCAGATAGGCCATGTTCAGGACAGTTTCATGTTCTCTCATTCTAAAGAGCATATAACATGTTGCAGACCATGGTGAACATTTGGTGTGTAGAGTAAGTACAGAACTGCAAAGGCACTTTGAGTTGTGAACATTGATTCGTGGATGAACATGACAGATTTTGGTTGTCATGTTGTAGATAGAGGAGGAAATGCCAGCATTGGAGCAGCAGCTGAGAACAATCAAGGATGTACTCCACGATTTTGATGTCTCTGAGCCACTGTATGTACGCATGACAGGCAAAGCTATATTGTAATGGCATAAGCTTGGGTTAGTAATTCACCAACCTTGCTGATAAGCATGTAGTTAACTTGATGTATAAACAGATTTTGATAGCTCCTGAGCAAATAAGCTGGCAGTTTGAAAATCCCTGCTGTTCTGCATGATTTGAATTTGAGATGCCTGTGTTTTGTGCTTAACATCATCTTTTCTTTCATCACCATTCAAATAAGTGAGTTGAAGCACATAGAGAGTATGTGCCAGACAGCATTACTATTTTCATCAAGAAGCCATCTTATATCTTCAACTATCTACTCCACATTTTGCCAGGATCTTGAAGTATGTGCTGGATGTTATTAAAAGAGGATTTTGATGACTGACTATGTATTGCAAATGGTGAACTGCAGATATTTGGAGCTAAGAGGGATACCAGAGGAGTGTCGAACTGCACGAGACCATATCTTATTGCTGGCATTTGAGAAGTTCTACAAGTACCGTGAAGAGATAGAGGAACTGCGCAGATCACGTGATAGCTCAAGGTTTGTGTTCTTTAGCTCGTTTCTTTGCATCGGCAACAGTGCAGCTAACCTCTGTTTTATTTGAACTTTGAAAGCAAGAATGAAAACTAACAACAGATAAGTGTACGCAATGTGTCTGTATTTGGAACTCTGCTCACTTTTGTGCTACAGGTGTTATAAATTGACCCATCAGTGTCATTTGTCATAAGTTGTTTGCAAACATGTTTGTTAGTTACTTCAACATGAAGTAAGACAAAATGAGGCAACAAACCAAAATCCCTATTTGCAGGGAGGCCTTGACACGAGCAAATGATGAAGTGCAGAAGCTCTTAAGAGAGGCACAGAGGTTGGCAGCAAAACATGCATATGAGGTGAAGGACATGGAGATAGATCTTGGTGCCACCAAAGCCCGTCTTGAACGGCTTGAGGCCGAGGCCACTGATGCCATGGTGCAAATTGAATTATTAACAGCTAAAGGTTCTTTGTATGATGAGGTACTGATGTTGTCTTACTCACAGATTTAGGTTTTGCATCTGTAAGTATGTTTTGATCCATGCTCAAAGAGCTCAAAAACTATAAGCTGCTCACAAACACCTTACAATCATTAGGCCAGATGTGATGGTTGGAACTTGGTCTCTTGATTGGGAACTTCTTGAAACCCTGTTAGTCTAGTCATAGTTGTCATTTCACAGGTGAAAGAGAATTTGGACAAGTTGGAGCAACAGAACATCAATGCAGAAAATCAGAAAGCAGTAATGACAGCCACATTGCAAATCACTGTTCAAGAAAAGGAGCGCTTGCTAGGGCTCATTGCTGAAAAGGACCATACCTTGGACCTCCTCAGCATGGACAAGGTTGGCAAGGGCTACAGACAGACCTGTTTCTGTGCTCCCAATGTACCAGCTTGCAAGATTTGGATTGATGAGTCAATTATTTATGCAAGAGTAGTTCACAGCTTGTGCAGACTCCAAATCTAAGAACCTTGCCTGACAACACCAATAAACCTGTGCTGATGGTTAAATTTGTGCCTCCTTTTCATGCAGATTTATCTAAGCAGAGAAGTACAGTCACAAACAGAGCAAGTAAAGAAGCTAGAGTCAGAGGTTGAGAGGCAGCATCAGAAGCTCCGTGAGGTGAAACATGCTCGTACAGAGCTGTATCAAAAAGTTCTGACGGACAACAAGGACTCACAGACTGCCAATGAGCACCGTCTTCAGGTCATTATCACTAGTTAATGCTGAGTATGAGATGATGTTAGAACAAAAAGAAAGAGTTCCTGATGAGACAAGGACCCAAATAATTGTGTGGGGACCAAATTGGGCAAGTCTTTATAGTTTCTGACAATGGATTAGCTAGCAGCTCGTCACTTCCATGCTCTTGCACATCACCAAGTCATGTATGTCTGACCTTTTTTTTTGTGTTAATTCTGGGGCTTAAGTCCGAGGTTCATGTATCACATCCTCATTTACTTTGTCCTTCAATTATGCAGTGTAATGTTGTTGAACCACATATTGTAATTGCAGGCTGAACTGTCACGGATGCAAGTACGTACAAATCTGGACATAGACTCAATTCGGAAGGAGGCCAATGTGGTTGCTGATGAGAAAGTGCGGTACACTATTCTGCACATTCTAGTAATGGCTTCCAAGATCCTTGTATACTCTACACCTGAGTTTTATTCCACTCCGCACACACTTCAGCATAAATACTGGTCTGCAAGTATCAGGCAAGCAGATTGTAGTGTGTTAACACTTGAAATGGAAAGCAGGACATTTCGTGAGATGAGGGATGCAGCATTAGCAGATGCAGAGGGTGCCCGGGCTGAATTGCGAAATAATAAATCAGCCTATGAAGAGCTGTTCTCGAAGTAATCCCTCAAACTAATCCACTTTGACATGAGTGGTGCTGTGCTCTCAGACTGCATTCTTAGTTAAGGCATACCTTAGAATCTGGTTGGAGAACTTTGGAGAGCCACCTGATCTCAACGCTACTTTACTTGCAGTGCCATCAGGATTTTGGGTTCAAAAGTCCATGTCCATCCCTTTGTCTGCATGATATCTGATAATGAAGACATATTGATGTAATGTTGTGTCAACTCACAAGGTCTACAAATCAGAAAGTGGGTATATGAATTTCAAAGGGTGGCTTAATCTTGTAGACAGATTCCTGATACTTGCTAATCTTAGCATGCTGTTTTTGTGTAAGGACAGGTACCGAGAGCTCCAAAGACTGACACATGCAAAGGAAACAGAGGATCACAATTCTCTAAAGATGACCAACTTTGAACTGGACCGGCTAAAGGTAGTACTTGATGAGACCAAAAGTTCACTTCAAGAAACCAGGATTGAGAATGAGGCCCTGGCTGCCAAGGCTAAGGTCAGTATTCATGTCTCCTGTACATAGCAACAAACTCCTGTGCCACAGAGCTACAAGGAGCCATTCAGTGGATGTCTGCCATTAGCTTGATTTCTTCACATGGTTCACAGGTCACTGTTTAAAATGGCCTACAATTGGAACTCTGTAGTGGATATGTTCAATTTTAACAAGAGGAGCAGATGAGCGCATGAAGATTTCTCAATGATTTGGTTGTTTGACAGTGCAGGTTTTGACTAAGAAGTACCATGTCTTGGAAGCAAAGCATCCACTGAAGGAACTAACAGATGAGCTTGGGAAGCCAATGTTGGAGCTAAAGGAGGAGCTACAGGTCACTCGTAGCTGTCTTCAGCAGTATGAGTGTAATATGGGAGTGATTCCAAGCTCAAATCACATTCCATTAAGACAAGGTCTGGGCTAAATTTGAAGTTCTAGTGTGTTGGAAAATAGGAGATATTGAGTTTTGCATCACCCTGTAAAGATTATTCAGTGGTAGTCAAACCACAAGTACCATGTTCCTGTGAATTTGTAAATATGGACAGGTGCCCAGGATACAGAGGATGTCCCCAGGACTCAAGCATGGCCACTGATACAGGAACTTATGGGCCTATCAGGGTTGTCACAGCTTAACCTTCAAGAGCAAAGAATCAACTTTGCAACACGATGCATTGAACTGCAACATGCTGTCAGAATTTTGGAGAAAAAGAACCTGGAGCTGCAGGAGAAGGCAGCAATGAAAGAAGAAGAAGTAAACCCTGTGAACTTGAAGTCCACCAGCATAGACTTATACTTTTTGTGCTTCCCTTGGAATACACACATGGTCATTCACCCCCTAATCACCTGCACCATTGAGAAAGTATACCTTCAAGGGTTCTCTGACATGAAATGGATATTGGAAACTGATATAGTACTTGAGAGGAAACACAACTAATTAGGTTCAGCAGCAAATAGAACAGGAAGTGCCTTCATAGTTAATTTGGCATGATTAGTGGATCTCGGAAGAGTTTCCCTGATGGTTCCAATTCTACCTTACAGTTGATCAAAGCAAATATGCGAACAAAGTTACTGCATCAGCCACAGTCCTACTTGGTTGATGCAATTCAAAGCAGTGAGAGCCAATTGAAGCAAACTCTACAGGAGAACCAAGAACTTGAGATTCAACTAAGGTAATTTCCCATTCCACTGTGTCATGTTTCATCCTGTTCAGATGTCCCTGGATCTTCACTGTCCTACTGTTTCCAGCAATCATGCTCTGCTATCCTGTTACTGATCTGATTAAGCAATTGCTTGATTGAAGGTTTTGTGATGACAAGATGAGTAACTCATGTTTTTGCAATGCACTCTACCTTGTGATTGTAAGTCAACTGTCTGGCAAGCTGATGATAACAATTGTTCAAGTGGAGACTAATCGTGGTGCAGAAGGAATGAAGAGGAGAAACGAAAGTTAAGTTGTCGGTTGCAGACTCTGCAACTAGATATAAGGAAACTGCTCCAAGCACGGGGCTCCATTGAGAACCTCCAGAAGCTACTGAAAGAGAAGGGGATTGTGATCGATGACAGTGCTATCAAAACAATGACTGCTTCCAGGAAGATGCATCATGTTATTGTACAACAAAGGAAGCCAACCTCCACAGACTAAGATTGTGCAAGAGTATGAAGAGAGAACATTGTTCTAGGTCATCCAATTAAATGCCCAAAGCTTGACTACGGAGATGCTCAGTGCTAGTAAGCACATCATGTTGAGCATTGTGTGAGGGGCTTGTGAGTACGAGGCACTAAGCTATTGGCTTTTGGACCTTCTGCTTAATTTGTAGTATGGTGAAAGCTCCAGATACAGTCATTCCAAATCCCATGGCAATGGCCATATGGCTTCCCCCACATTACAAAAACCACCATGGACTTACTTGTATCAGATACTTATCTTCGGAGACTTGAAATGAGTGTATTGATGAACTGTTCAAGTGGGGGAAAACATGTGCATGCTAAGGGTGGCAAGAGGTCACCAAATACTTTCAATCGGTTTTGAAATGCAAGGCTGCCAATGTCAATGCAGGCCAGAGTATTTTGATGAAAGGTAGGTACGAGATCCCAATTCTTTTAAGTATGCTACTAGTGTGTTGGTAGCAACAATAATGAGACTTAGAGCATCCCAACCAGAGTCCAGTATGTAACCCTGCAAAAATATTTCTCACATCCAAGTTTAGTTATTTACTTAAAGCTGGAGGCTTTAGCCTTCTATCGCCCATAAAACTGAAATGGGGACTGCAAATAGGTGGGAACTACTAATAGAAAACCACGCAGACGAATCATTATGATTGGCCATTCAAAAACAGGGAGCAGCAGTTAGAACATATTTATTACACTCTTAGCTAGCAGGTCCAGAGTATTGCTGCCACTTTTTACTTGCCTCAGTAGATTGAGACTGAGCAAACATGCAGGAGAAAAACCATTTTCCTGAGCCAAATGGGGATATGTTGAGTTTTCTTCATCTGATTTTAATGTGCAGGGTGACACACTGAGCATCGGCGGGGATGCTCAAACACCGATAATAGAAATGGGCTTATCCATGAACTAAAAAGCCATCGGCATTATTGAAAGAACTTGGAAGGAAAAGATGCCCAAAAACTTGAGAAAGAGATGATTCAAATGAGTAGTGAAGGTGTGTTAAAAATTCAAGGTAGTGAAGGAGACACTGTACTTTAGGCATGATCTTGGTCCAACAAGAATGAAAACAGATTTATATAATGAAAAAAGTGATGTGTATCTGTTTGTGTTGTCTCAATGTACCTCTTCAAAGCCAACTACCTCACTCCTTTGCCCTATTTACCTTTGTGATAGGAAAAGGCACAACAACATTTAGATATGCTTAAAAAATTATCCCAAATAAAATTACAACGGGGGATGGGAAGTTGTGGAAATGCACGAATTGAAATCTTAGCATGAGGGGTTTTTTTCTTCATTTTTGTGATTTTGTTGAAGTGGTAATCCATCATACAATTTAGCTAAATTTGACAAAAAATAGGATTGTTCACATTTTTGGATACATGATAGAACCCAATAAAAAAATATGGAAATAAAAAAGAAATCAAAATTTGGTGACAAGAAAACCATAAATACACATATTTTGAACCAGTTCAAAAGAAAGAAGCCAAAGCTAAATTTAGCCAGGAAAAAAAAGGTAAGGTCTTGTAGATGTTGTGCTTGTAGATGGGGATCAAAAGACTCCCCAATATTATGACATATTCATCAACGGGTGAATTTTGTTACATTGTAATTTCATATCTATCATCCATCGTGACTTGTGAGAGGGTCTTGGAGCTCAAATAGGTGCTTGCACGTTGCAAACCGAAGTTTTTATATGATTGATTAGTCTCACCTCGATTATGATGGAATTGGGAAGGTTAGATAACTAATGAGCAAAATGACATAAAAATGTGAAGAATTATACAATCTGGAGAAATTTGTATTGATTGATGAAGTGATGCTTCATTAGAAGGGCAAATATTGCCCCCAATAAACCAAATACATCTCTCAATTATATGTCCAGATGAGTGTTGTGCATGTTAGTGTCAATACATGATGTGCAAATCCATGACACACATCCACTTTTTTTACACTTACGCTTATCCTGTTGCAGCGTATACTTTTTTATTTTACACTTACACGCAGACAGCCCCGTGTAAATGTTTTGGGGCCCGTAGGTGTAAAGTGTAAATACTAAAATTATTTGTAAAGTCACCCTGTCTTTGGGCCTCCTTTCATCCCAAACCCTTCTTTCAGGGGTATCATCCATAAGGTAACGAAATTTTATTGAATCTGGGAATGAAATGGTGAAAATCAGCATTTAATGCACAAGGTTCAAGACTAATTATAGTAGCTTTACAAGTAGGAGCAGCAACGGAGGCGCTAAAAAGAAAGAGGAAAGACAGAGTGAAACTCAGTTCACCACAAAAACTGAGGTTCCCTCCCCACCCCCCAAAAACCCTTGAATGCTAATGTTTTTTGCATGGGAATTTCATCATGCCAAGTCCGGAGCTACACTTGTTGGCACCAGATCTACTGTTTCCGAGCAATACATTGGATTAAAGTTATTAAAGTTATTCTTAAAAATTCTGCCAAGTTTGCTTGGGTGTTTTTAGTATTTACATTATTTCCCGTCCCTGGGCCTTAGTTGTCGTATGGGCCTACGGGTACTTGGCTTTTTTAAAAATCGCATTGTGATTATCCTTAAAATCCCCCAACCCAAGCAAGTGATGAAAAAAAAAAAAAAAAAACCAAGGAACTGTGACACCAACTTGGTTACTAGACACTACCCAGGTTAGTCCTTCTTGGGTTCTAAGCTAGAGGTATGGCCTCAGTTAGGGCTACTATCCTGGGCATGGGGCTAACGATATTGGGCTATGGGTCATAGGACTACTGCTAAGGCTGTAGGGTTATAAATATAGGGCTATAGGTTGAAGCCTGTAGGTTAAGCCTACAGGGATATAGGTTAAGCATGTACCTATAGCTAGGGCTATGGTTTGTGGGGCTAGGGGCTATAAGCTATTGCATTACAATATTACCTAGAAACTTGGAGCAAGCCACAATGGAACACGTGGAAATTGTTATACACATGCCGAAGACCTTTGGGTGAGGGTGTTTTAGTCTGCGGTCATCTGGATTCAATTATTTGAACAGGTTTAGTGTTAACTTTGGCCAATTCATGCTAATCCTAAGTGGGATATGCCCGTCAATTAACCCTACTAAATCCTAAGTGGGATATGCCCGTCAATTAACCCTACTAAATCCTAAGTGGGATATTGCCCGTCAATTAACCCTGATTGGACTTGTTAGTTATAGGTAAAAAAGCCCTTGGGCAAGACCTTTTATCACAATAAGGGCCTACACAAGGCAGAGTCGAATGAAGCTTCAATCAAGGAATGCCCTTTGCTCAAGGGCTTTTAACATGTGTAAAGACCCTGGCTACACAACAAAAAGAACCAGAAGTGGGCTCTAAAGTTCTTCCAAAGCCCATCCATCGACCAAAGAACCTGAAGTGGGCTTTAAAAGTTCTTCTAAAGCCCACCCATCGACCAAAGAACCTGAAGTGGGCTTTACAATTTTAATTGTTGTTGGGAGTGTTGACAAGGAAGAAGGAGAAGCGAAGAAGAAGAAAGCGCCATCGCTGCAACAATAAAAGTACGCAAGCGCAGTGGCTGGCGTCCACCCAACCACCCACTTAATTACCCACTTACCCGAGAGAGAGAGAGAGAGAAGAGATTAGCATTAAGTAAGCAAGATTAAGTGGGCTTTTACAATTCTCATAGAAGCCCGTGGACAAAGAACCTGAAGTGGGTGGTTGGGTGGACGCCAGCCACGGCGCTTGTACTTTTACTGCTGCAGCGATGGCGCTTTCTTCTTCCTCGCTTCTCCTTCTTCCTCTTCAACACTCCCAACAACAATTTCGTTCCATCTTTGCGCGTTCTTCTCTTCCTCCTCCTTCTCGTCTGCCTGCACCGGATGCTGCTGCTGCTGCTGCAAACTTGGCTTCTGCTGGTGGACTTTCCAATTCCTACCTCCGCAAGAGCTCTTTGTTCCCTATCATCAAGCGGATGGGGTCAGGGAGGACGGTTCAGGTGAAGAAAGACATGACGAATGTCGACAGTGAGGGAGGTGTGGATACGGAGCCCTTGTTGCAGCAGCAGCAGGAAGAGGATAAGAGTAAGGCTGCTGCTTCGTTCAACTGGACCTCTGTCAGTCTACCTTTCATCTTCCCTGCGATTGGGGGATCGCTGTTCGGGTATGATATCGGTGCAACTTCTGGAGCTGTGGTGTCTCTGGTGTCGCCAGAATTGAGTGGTATCGGGTGGTATAATCTCACGGCTTTGCAAACCGGGTTAGTGGTGAGTGGTTCCTTGTATGGAGCATTGCTGGGATCGATAGTCGCCTTCAACATCGCGGATGCCTTGGGACGACGCAAGGAGCTCATACTTGCGGCGTTTCTGTACATAGTTGGAGCTCTTGTCACTGGCGGGGCGCCGGATCTATTCGTTTTGTTTGCAGGTCGTTTGATCTACGGAATCGGTATCGGGCTTGCCATGCACGCCGCACCGATGTACATCGCAGAGACAGCTCCCACGCAAATTCGCGGGACTTTGATCTCTTTGAAGGAGGGTTTCATCGTTGGGGGGATTTTGCTAGGGTATCTGGTCGGCAGCATCCTGATCGGAGTTGAGGGAGGATGGCGGATGATGTTCGGATTCGGAGCGCCCATCGCTTTGCTCATGGGCGTTGGTATGTGGTGGCTGCCACCATCTCCTCGCTGGTTGTTGCTCCGAGGCTTGCAAGGCGGGGGAGGGGAGCAGGAATTTAAAGCTAGTGCATCATCAGCGTTGCTGAGACTCAGAGGAAATCGCTTTAGTCAAAACATGGCAGAGGAGCAGGTGGAAGACACATGGCTGTCACTGCAAGCAGCTTCCGAAGGCCAGGAGCTGAATGTTAGCTTAGCAGAACTCTTCCAGGGCGTCAACCTGAAGGCTCTTTTGATTGGTACGGGGCTCGTCTTCTTCCAGCAAGTTACTGGGCAACCAAGTGTATTATATTATGCAGCTCCCATTCTGCAAAATGCGGGATTTTCTGTGGCGGCCGATGCCACCAAATTGTCTGTATTGCTAGGGTTTTTCAAGCTCATCATGACAGGCATTGCTGTAGTGAATGTAGACAAGCTCGGCCGCCGGCCACTGCTCATTGGAGGTGTGAGTGGCATTGTGATCAGCCTGTTTCTTTTAGCTGCATACTTCACATTCGGACAAGGTGTGCCAGTACTGGCAGTGATTGCATTGCTGCTCTATGTTGGTTGCTATCAGGTTTCTTTTGGCCCTATTTCATGGTTGATGGTGTCTGAGATTTTCCCACTGCGCACACGGGGTAAAGCTCTCGGTGTCACAACACTAGTCAACTTTGGCTCCAATGCTGTGGTTGCTTTGGCTTTTGCTCCTCTTCAGGATTTGGTGGGCGTGTCAGCCACCTTCATCATCTTTGGCATTATTGGCTTAATTTCACTGATCTTTATTGTGCTAGCAGTGCCTGAGACCAAAGGTTTGAGCTTAGAGCAGATTGAAGCCAAGCTTCTTGGCCGGTCATAGACACTTGGAGGTGGTTGGTTTCCTCCTTGCAACCAGTGTCCTCATTGCATGGTTTTAGGTCAAGCTTTGAAGCTAGGAAAATAGTGTTGTCCCCAGAAAGCATCTGGCAATGGACCAAGGTTTTCAAAGGAGATTCACAGGTTTTTTAGTGCAAATCGATTGTCCATTTCTTCCAGAGTTTTGAGCATGACAAAACATTCTAAATTATTCCATGCAGAGACCTTAACATATTTCTTGAAGTTTTTTCATCACAAGGGATGCTCCAAAACATTTGTCTCCTGTCTTCAAAAAGTGATTGAAGTGTGTTTAAATAGTTGAAGAACTCAGAAGAGGTTGTGGCACTTGATGAGCTTAGTCTCTGTTTTGTTGTTTGTGTCTGTGCCAATGTGATCTCATGTCTCTGAAGCTCAAAAATGTTTCAGATGTAGAGCAGTCTGTTGTGTGTGACAGCTACAGAAATTCAAAGGATGTGCTCTTGAATGTGTCTAGTCAAACTTGATTGCAGTTTCTACTTACAACTCTGGCATTTTGGCCTAATGCTCATCATGTGTTTGAGCCTTGATTACAGAGTGTTGAAAAGGAAGGTTGTACAGGAGCGCATCAGGGACTGCTAAGCTAATCCTCAAGGACAGAGCTTGATAGTTTTCATGTGTGAGCTGAATGTTTTGTTATGCTTATGCTCTTTGGGTGCCAATTTACACTACAATCCCGGAATTCTCTCTATGCTCAATGTGATATGTGGCAGAAGAAATGAGAACCTCTCAAGGAGGACTTCTTTTCTGATAGATTTGTTGCAATCTGGCCAAGATATGAAATTGGCCAAGATAGGTTTGTTGCAATCTGGCCAACAAATCTAAGATAGGGTTGTTTTCTTCATCATCTTGGCGATATATTGGCGATATCCTTCTTTCTTGCTACAACAAGGGCTAGAGGATCTATGGATTCAAACTCTTTGGCTAAAGGTGGAGTTTGGGGGTGGATGAGATTAGCTTAATACAAATCATCTCCTTTAGTTGTTTGGTGATTACTAACAAATGGCACTTGCTAATTGGGTGAATATTTTTAAAATATTTTTTCTCATTGCATGGTGGTTGAGCTCAACAATTAGAAATCGCAAAAAAAATATAAATGAAAATTGGCTGAAAATAAACATAATTGACAATTACCCATTTAGGTTTTTATTACAAAAGTACTATTATTATTATTATCTTCCATTTTTTGAAAAACTCAATCATGTTTCCCAATATATGAGACTCACATCAACAATGTAAATAGCCTTTTTAAAAATCAAAGAACACAATTTGAAATGGTTGATCTAGGGAAAAACTTGCAGGGCTATAAATTTTTTTAACTATTTCAAAGTGTTTTAAAATGATAGTAACATCATAGGATTCCATTATTGGGTATACAAAGGCAAGATTTTAATGGAAAATTTTAAATATAAATTTTTTTAATGGTATTATTTAAATGTAACAATTTAGTGCAAAAATTAAAGGGTACAACTCCGAAGCATTTCTCAAAAGAGTGCATTGTACCACCTTGTCCTAGGCCCCCTTATTTTGAGAATGTCCCTCACTCATGGGCTTATCCATTATAAAACATGACGTGAACATTTATCATCCATCTTTTAGTGGGTTGTACTGCCTTGTCCTAGGCCCCCTTTGTTTTGGGAATGTCTCTCATTCATTCATTCATTCATTCATGGGCTTTGTTCATTGTCAAGCACCACTTGAACATTACCATCCATCTATTAAGAAAGGGTTTAGGGTTTAGGGTTTGTTTCCTTTCTTTGTTTTAGTTTTTCACTTTGAGATCCCCAAAATCACAACACCATTTTTTGTCTTAAGCTCTTGGTACTATTGGAAAGCCCTCAATGGGTAGGGGTGCATTGAGGTGGTTTTTTTAATGTTTAAACTTGTACGAGTTTTTTAAATATTGAATATATTTGTCATAAAAATTTCAGTAAAATTTTTAAAAATAATTTTAAAAAACATTAATTATATTATATGTAAAAATGTTGAAATTCCCTCAAAAATTCAAAAAAAAAATTGTGAAGGAAAATGAAAATATTTTGAATAGTAATGAATATTTTAAAATTTCAAAATGGAATGTTAAACAAAATTAGTTTAAGTTAATTTGACAAGTGTGTGTGTTTTGAGAGCAATAGTTTGAGAATCGCATATTGTAGCTAGCACCTTGCCAACTTCAACACATGTTTTGTCAAATAATTAATTAAATTTGAAATTTTCATTTTGACAAAGTCAATATTCTTTTGGTCCTTCCCAAAAATCTTTTTTTTTAATTTTTATTCCAAGAAAATTTGAAATTTTATTTGGAAATAAATTTCAGCATTTCTGAAAATAATATAATTAGTGTGGAAGTTGCCAAGGTGGTAGGTAGGTAGGTAGTAGGGTTTTACCTATTTCTTCTGGAAGGCCGGCCAAGATTGGGGGGATAAAAGTGAATGATTGAAGTTTGGATGAAAGTAAAAACCGTGTCGTAGCCTAACGTGGAATCGTGTGGTCGGTTGATGCTTATCGGGCGCGTGTCTTGTTACCCCAGTTTACTTTTTATATTTACCCTTCCGCCGCACCATCATCCTCTCACACCTGGTAAGTACTAGGTACTAGGTACCTATACCTACCTACCTACCTCCCTCTTCTTCCCCCCGCGCCCAAGGTTCTCTGCAGTTTTCGCAGCACCCTCTCCATCGCGCCCCTTCTGTGCACAGCCGCCTGAGCTTTCTCTTCCCCAGAAGAAGCGAGAAAGGAAAGGAGTTGTTAGCTTTGTGGAGGTTTTTTTTCTTTGTTTGTTTGTAATTTTTTTTCCTGGTTTAGGTTTTTCTTTTTTGGAGCTTCTTCAAGGTAATTTTGTGTTAGATAAGGTAGAGGGAAAGGGGTTTTGTGTTTGTGTGTGTGTGTGTGTTTTTAGCCCCTTCTTCTTTTGCAAAGATGATGCTCCAGGTTGCTGCGGTGCCCGGATCCGGCACGGTCGCTACTTTATCATCAGGGATTATTAGCGGCAAGAGAAGTATTGGCCAGCAAGGAGGAGGAGGAGGAGCTTTGAGTCTGGCGAAATGTGGAACATGGCAGAAGTGTTATAACAAAGCGGCTTCATCGCGTCGTCATGATGTCGTCGTGAGAGCTGCCTCTACGGACCAAGCGGAGTCCAAGGCTCTTACTGGTGTGGTTTTCGAGCCGTTTGCGGAGGTGCAGAGCCAGCTGGTGCAAGTGTCGTCTTCATATACGGAGTCGATGGCGCGTCAGCGTTTCGCAAGCTCCTGTGAAGCCGCTATCAACGACCAGATCAAGTAAGCTTTCCTAAATTCCCTTTCCCACATTAATTGCTTAGTAGTTTTCCTTTCCTTTTTACTCATGTTGCGATGTGCTGTTTTGCCTTAGCTTGACTACCCACTACCTTTCGGAGTCGTCCATTCAGTACTAGTACATTTTCAAGGAGGTCCAAGCTTTATTCTTCCCCGCAAATCAGTGCATAGATGGTTAGAAGAAGAAAGGATGCAGTGGCTTTTCCTTATCCGCACATGCAATTCATGGCTTCTTGTACACCCATCTGCTCCTCTGTATTTGTTAGACCGGTGGAGCATGTCAAAATTTAAGGCAACTAGGAGAGATTTGGCTATGATAGGTAACATCTAGCATGACAATTGAACACAAGTGCAAGGTGCAATTGAGTCCTAACGATTAGGCTAATATCTCTTTGATGCTCAAGCTTAATAGGATGTGAACTCTACTTGTAGGCTGAATGAGGGAAGAACCTGACAAAGCATAATGTGATGGCCATTTTGCAGTGTGGAGTACAATGTTTCATATGTGTATCATGCACTGTTCTCCTACTTTGATCGGGACAATGTGGGTCTTCCAGGCTTTGCAAAGTGAGCTATCAAAGACCTTCTGCTTGACATTTGTTTTCTCCCAAATATCCTTGGGAACTCCAGTGGGATGGTTAAAATTTTGTTAATAAAAAATTTGGTTGTGAATTTTGTACAGGTTCTTTAAGGATTCAAGTGATGAGGAGAGGGAGCATGCAGAAAAGCTCATGAAATACCAGGTACCCGAATTATAATTGTTGGCTAAAGCAATGGTACAACAGCATTGTAGAGCTCACGGAAGTTACATGTGTACTAGTTGGTTGAGTTTCATGCTCTTATAGTTCTCTGTGTCATTTCTCACTTTTCCTCACATCTGGAGGTCTGGCAGAAGCTCAGGATTTTTGTATAATAGTTTGCCTGAAACTTTGAGCAGATTTGTTATAAGCTTATCTACAGCCACAATCAGGAGCTGGAGAAGTCAGTGGGAATTAACAGCAGCTAGTCACTGCCATTTATGATGAAGGTGATAGTCTGATACTTTGTGAGTGACACCACAAGGTCATGACTGTATTGATTCTTGTTTTATTTTGATTTGATTTTGATTTTATTTATTTATACTTTATGGTTTGGCTGGGACTGCGAAATTGTTTATGTTCAAAGTGTTATTTTGGAGTTTTCTCTGCAGTCTCTTAGATATTTTGGTTCTTTTCCCTCTTCCTCTTTCCTTGATTTTGTCTTTTTGGGATTTTCTTTCCCTCTTTGTCTCCCTTTCTTCTGGATTCCTTAGTATTCTCCATCTTGTTCATGTTATCTTGAGCTAGCCAGCATCATGGCCAAGTCATCCCATTACTGCGAGTCCTGTGATGTAGCTCAGTATGTTGGCTAATATTTGATAATGGGCCTTGATTGACTGTTGGTTCAGTGACTGAAGTCCAGGGGATGGATGTTACCATAGCTGGTCATAAATGTTGCTATTGAAAGTCACTGAACCTGCATGTGCCTGTCACCAGTGTTCAATCTGCTGCTCAAATTTTTCTGTGTTTTTTGGTTTTGGAGTCTCCTTTTTTCTTTGTTTGGTGATATTTTAGTGGATCTAAAAGCTACATAACTGTTTTATTAGGTTATCTGTCAATTGTATTGAGGTCAATGTAAGTCACAAGTACGAGAAGTTCTCAATTCTTATGGATGATATTTTAGGTTGAGTTTGTGATAATAACCTTTTCAACCAGTTACCTCAATGAACAAAGCAATTGAGTTCATTGATCATGTGTGAACATCATCCAAAATGTGCAACCCCAATATCCTTCTCTTGTGCATGTCACCACCTCCTGTTTATTATCACTACTGACATCACTGATTGTTGTGCATGGATATCTAGAATAAGCGTGGTGGCAGAGTCAAATTGCAATCTATCGTGATGCCTCTTATGGATTTTGATCATCCTGATAAGGGGGATGCTCTTTACGGTGTGTGTTCTTCATTTGCAAGTTACCCAATCTTGTCTACATTGGTGTACTTAAATGTCCACAACCCTGTGCCTTTTCAATACCATTTTGGTTTTCTTGTTAGCTTTAAGCCTGTTTATTATTCTGACTTGACTTCGGCCCCCTTGCTTCAGCCATGGAGCTAGCTCTTGCACTGGAGAAGTTGACAAATGAGAAGCTTCTTTCATTGCACCAGGTAGTTGTTTTGATATGGATATGTTCATGTGTGCAAGGTTTTTGTATCATCATACACTGTTGTGGCTGCAGGATTTACTTCATTGTGGATTCCTGCATGTTGCTTGTTGCTATAGAAAAGTAGTCTTACATTATAGCATATGGATATTCTGACTGGGGACACTATTTGACCAGGTTGCAGTGGACAGCAATGATCCTCAGATGTGTGATTTCATTGAAGGCGAATTTCTGACTGAACAGGTCAGTGATTGTTGTATCATGCTGCTAGGTGAGGGTAAAGATAGATTGGGGCTTGTTGCAGAGGAAAGTAGTTCATATTGTCCCTTATGGATTGCAAGAGTAAATCAGTAGGACTGTAGGCTGACATTCTGATTTCACGCATTGTATCCAATTGAGAGTGAATTGCAGGTGATAGAGAGCTGTTTAATGAGGCAGTTGAGGAGAGTCCAGAATTGAAGCTCAAATAAAGAACTGATTATTAGTGCAGCTTGCTATGTTCAGAAGTAATGTTCTTTGTTACTCATGGATATGGAATTGTGCTTATTCCTGCAGGTTGAAGCGATCAAGAAAGTGTCAGAATTTGTGGCACAGTTGCGACGAGTTGGAAAAGGCCATGGTAATTTTGTGTAGAATCTTATTCTACTTGCAATATCTTAAACATCATGGACTTGCCAGGATCTGTTACAGTGCCACTTCCTTGCTTCAATCCCATATTACTTGTGTTTGCACAGTGCCAGGGATAGTTCTACTATTGTCTCTCTGATGGTACTTTGGGGCTTTTCTGCACCCACTCAATATCTCCAATTGTGTGTGGGATTGGTGTTGCAGGTGTTTACCACTTTGATCTACAACTCCAGGAGGAAGCAGAAGAAGCTGCAGCCTAATTGAGCACTAGTATGCTCTTCTTTTCTAGCCCTTTTCAAAACATTTCCACATATTAATGGGGATGGAAATCTGTAGCTGTGCATAATGAGCAGCATGGTAATTGGTTGAGAAGGAGGATGACTGACACGGATCCTTAGATGATAGATCTCTCCTCAGTAATTGAAACATTGGGACAGAAATTTTGCTTCCAATAGATTCCAAGCTTCAGAAGTCAGTGCTCAGTGAGTATTTGGTAGACTCAAAATGTCTCACATTTGTCAGGCAGACTTCTCTTACTATTGAGCAATACAGACATTTTTGGTACATGTTGGCCAACACTCAACACATCAATGCATCTTTTAGGTCTGTATAGACAAGCAAGCTGTTAGTCAATGCATGGACAATGTCTGTAGGTGGACAGGTTGATACATTCTTGGGTCAACACTTTTCTTGCGAGTCAGGTGTGTCCATTATATCTCGAACGCAAGAGGAGGTGGATCCTTTGAAGAAGTTCTTTCCTGAGAAGAACCATCAAATGATTCAAGGGTTAAAAGGACAGTGAAAGTGCAGTGAACCAAAGTGAGAATCTCTTGCATTTCAATAGTGTAGTACTTCTGTTGATATTTGGTTTGTGATCCTGTTGTGGTTTTGTAGTCCTTGGAAGTGGACTTAGGGGTTGGTTTTAGTGTTAAAAAAGGATTCAACAATTTGGAGTTGCAATGAGGATTTTTTCTAATTGGATTAATTCTATACATGATTTTACCAGGCAATGCAATGTAGTATGTTTTACAACTGATCACTGACCTATAAAAATAACAAAAATGAAGTGTTTTTGAAGGTTTCCGATTGCCAGAAGTGAAATAAAATAAAATAATAATCACCAGATCTGTTATGTTTGGTTTCCAGTATGTAGCCAATTACTTATAGAAGTCTGATAAAAGAGTTTATATTTCTTGTTTGGTTTATAGCCAGATTTGGCTAAATCTTCCTAAGGACCACAGTCCATAGTGCAGGTTTTTGCGGTTCAAGTAAACATAGAAAAACAACGGGTCTGAAGTTTCATCGCCAGGTGAAACCTTTAGCTTAAATGGACTGGACTGGCTCTCAAGCTAAGTATTGTGCACATCTCCAGCTTCGTCTCGAGCTTTGTCTTGAGCTCCACAATTTATTTTCACTTGTTCCCTTGTTGTAGATCAGAACAGCAATCACCTATGCAGTTTTTCACATCGATCCTGATTTATTGGAATTTGGAATTTGGAATTGCTTTTCTTGTTCAGTCATTTTTGGAGGAAATGGGAACCCTAATTTGCCACAGCAAGCAATTGCAGCAGGTGGTGGTGTGTTTGCAATGGGGACTGTTGTTGCTCGCTCGCTCGCTTGTGCAGACTGACTGGAGTTGATCTCGGGGGGTTTTTTTTTTCTTTATTGAGAGGAGATTTGGATTTTGCAGATGTTTTGTTTGTGGGGGTGGTGTTTTTGGAATGAGGGCAGAGTTTTGGAATGTGGGGACTGAGTGCATGGTCTCTTGTAAGGTTTGCAGGAAGGTGGTGCAAGGGAGTGTGCATTCTGCTCTTTGTGTGCACCAGGGTAGAGGGGAGTGCTTATTTGAAGGAAATATCAAAGAGCGGAGCAAGAGATGGCCCACAGACGTGAAACCCTAATTTTCTCATACAGGCAACTGACATGGAAACAGAAAGGTGTAACTTGCATTGTGCTTCTGTCTCAATGTCTCTCTTTGTTGCCTTTGTGGAATTCCAAGCTTTCTGCTCATTTGTTTTGGGATTTGGACACACAGGGTTTAAGGAGGTTAGGGTTAGGGCTCTGCGTTAGAACTGTGAGCTCAATGGCGCAATGTCTGCAGATATCACAGCCGGAAGCTGGCATCAATGCATCTAGTCCTGCTCTAGGGTTTGAAGCACCCTCAGCCTTTGGAAGAGGCAGGGTGCCAGGGTTCTCCATTGTGCCTACTGTGCTTAAACCCTCAGGTTTTGGATCTGGCACCACCACATCATTGGGAAGACTTGATGCAACCTTTCTTTCTAGGGAGATGTCAAATTCTCTTTCACATGGAAGATTGGAGGAGACTGTGCGTCTTTTCGAAGATAGGATGAGGCTAACAGATGCAGCAGGAAACCCTAACAAACCCAACATACTGGCCTACAACTTGCTACTGCATGCCAAGCTGCATCTAGGTGTTCATGCTGATGGTATGTACCAAATCATTGAAGAGATGGAGAGCATTGGAATCATTCCAAGGCAGCTGACTTACAACTTTGTGCTGAGAAGTATCTTTCGAGAAAAAGATTCACGATTGGCTGAAAAAATACTTGAGAAGTAAGAGTCAAACTCCTGATTCTTTTTCTGCAGGAGACTTGTTATCCTAGCAGGTTTAGGGTATAGGGTTCAAACCCTAAACCCCTCTGCAACACTGTTCATGATATGGAGCTTGCCTTGGCAATTTGCAAGATAGCAAGGGACTTGAGATATTAAGCCCATGTTCATCATTGTGGCCATTGGTACTGGCAATAGCACAGGCAGGACCTGGAGCTCTAGATGTGGTCAGTCAATCAATAGCTTGACTTTGGCAGCACTGTTACAGAAGGAGTTGTCAAAATTTCAGGGTCAGGGCAGTTTGCCTGATTCCCCTTAACAGTCTTGAATATTGTTCTCTATGACACAATTAGCTGAGTTGAGTTGCACTGGTGCTAATATGAAGTATATATTGCTGTTTACAGGCATACTACGAGCTGGCAGAGATTCATGGAAGTGGATGAGCTGTATCGCTGCCAGCAATAAAATGTGTGCTCCAGGGTTGTGCAAATATTTGGGATGTTGACCGTGCGTATCAGACATTTGAAGCTATCAGCTCCACTTTTGGACTAACACCTGACATCCATTCCGTCGATGCCCTCCTCAATGCTTTTGGGAAGGCTAAAAAGGTGGGCAGATTGTCAAAGCATAGTTGGTCTCCAAAATGCCTTGCTGTTGTACCAAAGTAGATTGCAGCTAACAAACACATTTTATGGGGTCTATTTGTCACAGACTAGTGAAGTAATGAGATTGTATGAGTATATGAAGGAGTTGGGATTGAATCGGATGTATCATTTGCTTATTAGTGCCCATGTCATCAACTGGGACATCGAAGCAGCCATGGATGCACTCACACCACCATGGAACTTGTCTACTTGTCTCTAATCAGATGTTGTGTCAGCACTAGTTGCCCATTTGGCAAAAGTCCAGTCTGTATTGATTAGATTTCACTTGAATGACAGATGGATGATGGCCACACACCAATGTGGGAGACACTTTTCAAAGTTTGGAGGCGGAGTCAAAGAGAAGGTGATGTGAAGACATCAGATACGTTATGTCCATTAATGAAGAGTCTTGGCTACAGAGATTGCTATCTAGGAAGAGGGTAGGCGCTGACTCGTCACTGTGCCATTACCAATGCCGACTGCCACATACTGATGGATGCTGACTTCAACAATGGATGATGCTCCCATCTTGCTCCCCCCAAGTCCATTCACCACACAACATTTTTGAGGAGTCTCATTTGGAGTAGGTGCATTTTGGAACTCTGTGCCAACACATAATGGTAGAAGTGCAGGGCAGAATTTCTCAACCTACTGTGTAACACTGTTCTTCTGCAGCTTGTTTTGAAAGTATGTATGTGCCCATGCTTGTTGGGCATGGCTTGCAATGCTAAGAATAAAAGGGGTGCTAGTTCTTGCACACTGCACATTGCACACAAAAGGTTGTGAGTTATGACCATGCTAAGTCTTGTCATGTTAATGACATTTCTTGCTGGAACTGCCACAATGTTTACCTTCGAACTTGTCAGGTGTAGTTTTCTCTGAAATCACATAGATGTGTTTTTTGTGGTCACAACAAGAAACTCTGTGATCAATGAGTCATTGCCCAGACAATAAGTTTAGAACTTTTGATCTGTTACATCTCCAGTTCAGCCTCCACTGTTTCCAAAGGCGTAATAGGCCCCTTGAAAGGCATCTGCACACATTTACTTCTTCTAAATGTGCTTCTGCAATAGGCCTCTGTTTTGAGTTCAATGGGTTGTTTTGGATCAGTGTTGTGTGAATATATTATCAATCAATCCTCTTTTTTGGGTTTAATGGGCTATTTTGTGTGAGTATGTTATTGATCATGACAACACTTATGGTTGTATCTCTGAATTTTATAGTATGATTTTGTACACATTGTTTAATGTCTCAAGCAAGGTCAACCTTGCAGATAAGCACTTTGCTTGACATGGTTCTGTTTTTATGGGTGGGATCTTTGGTAAGATCCTCCAAGTTTGGAGGAGTAGAGTGACTTGTTTGGGAAAAATTTCCTTTGAAGAGCTTCGAGGTTGCATGCTTTTTTTTTTTAATGTGTTTTGATTTGTGTTTTTTTTTTAGTTCTTGCAGTTGTTCTTTTGATGATGCACCCCTAAGTTTGTCAACTATTATCAACAGTAAAAAAATCTTGGTGATTTCAATTTTATAGAGGATTTTCCACCCGAGGTGTGTTCCTTACTTCCTTACATCATCAATGCAAAGAGAGCATGACAATTCTGAGATGCAATTTAGGTCAATGTGAAAAGTGTGAGAACTTTGAGATGCAGACTTAGGTGAAGGTGAAAAAAGGCATGAGAATTTCAAGATGAGATTTAGGCCAAGGTGAAAAAACATGTGAGAATTTTGATCTGCAACTTCAGATGAAAGAAGGCATGAAAATCCCAAATGTATCAAATTATGGATTACATCATTTTGTGAGTTCATAATTTTTTCATTTCATCTCCAATTGAACTTGAAAGATGCTGTCATGAAAAGAAACAATTCCAATGATGCATTAACCTTTTTTTAAAAATTGAAATTGTTTCTTTTCATGAGAGATGTGAGCTTCATGCATGAAGTAAACATCAATGGATTCTTTTTGTTTCTTTAAGTCTTATACATGTAACCTCATACATAAAAGAGGCTGATTGTCAATTTTTTTTTAATTTTTTAATTTTGTGAGTGAATGAATTTTAAATGAATTTGAAAAAAATCATCATCAATAGTTTCTTGGTTATTTTACATTATCCCTTCAAAGACAAGTACTATGTGATGAAATTTGGAATTTTTTAAAAAAAAATGTTTACATTGTGAAAAAGATCAATTATAAGGGATTCAATAATCTATTATCATTCAATATTTAAATTTTATTCATAACATTTACTTTTGTTGACCTCATGAATTGAAACCATTTAATTAAAAATGGGATATAAGTTGAAACTTTGCACATGAAAAGTCTTTTAACCCTTTATTGTTTGTAATTGACAATTAGAACCTTCACATTTTTAATGTTCATTTTTATTCTTTTTTTTTCAATTTTGATTTTTTTTGTTCAATTGATTAACTCTTTTAATATCGAACCAAATTTATGTATCCAAATTTAAGGAAGAACATTTTATGAAAAATGAAACTTATAAAAATGCAAACATTTTCCTTAGTTCATCATCAAATCAATGGAAGAAAATGATTAAATATTTTTAATAATAAATAATTTCAATAATTTTTTAAATGTCACATGTTACAATTTTTTTTGTTCCTCCCCAAACTACATGAGAGAATTGATGAAATAGTAAAATGTTAAGGTCACATAAAAATAGTATCATAAATATTAATCAAAATATTTTTTAATAATATGTACATGGAAAAACAATGAAGAAATGGTGGGGTCACATTAAAAAAATTGTTATAAGATTAATTTTTAAAAAAAATTTGAATGCAAACATGAAAGAAAAATGATGACCTTGTTATGGATTTAACTTGGGGCTTACAATAAAAGTTATGGCATGAAAAGAAAAATGAATCGAAAGAATGTTCTAGGATTCAAATACAATTGCATACACATTAAAATGTGCAAGAAAATGAATCACAACATTCTTAAATATAATTTCATTTTGAAAAGGATAAAAGTGCAAATAAAACCATTGTCCAAATTGCAGCTTTTGTAAATTGTTGAAAAGAACTTAAAATGTAAATATATAAAAAATGGGCTCACATTCTCTATTTCAAATTTCAAATTATGGCCAAAAAAATGGATGAAAATTGAATTGATAGTTCTAATTAAACAATTATAAAATTTATGTGAGAATTATCAACTTGCAAAATTGCAAGATTCATAACTTGACAATACCAAAAAACAATTTAAGATTTTCATTTTGAAGCCCCAATATTTTCGGGCTCTTAAATCTAATCCTCACCACCAATCACAAAATATATTATTAAAAAATGATTATTAATCTCAAGCTCAAATTGTGATGGTTTAAATTATGTTCATTTTTTAGTTTCTCTCATATTTTCATTTATTGTGAATTCATGGTTTTTTTTTTTTCCAATCCTACATTTTTTTTCCCTAAGTTATTTTTTCTATTTTCTACATTCAATGTCAATTTCTATGATTTTTTCAATGGTTATATTGATTATCTATATAATATTTCTATTATTTTATTATTATTTAAACTATAGGTCCATAAACATGTTTTATTTAAATAATGTTTTGTTGCATGTGAGTTACAAGACATTCTTATAGTACATGAAGGAAAATACCATCATAATGTTTGTCATTCAAATCAAGAGATGAAAAAGGTTTGATTTATTTGTCAAAAAATCATTATTACAAGATTGCAAACTACTCTAATTTTTTTACAAGGGACAATGGATGAAGGTATTTTTGCATATGGAGGAAAAATTAATTTCTCAACCGCCATCAAGGCCAATAAATCAAACTTTTCTATTCCTTTTTGGATTGAAAATACATTCTTTTTCACGCCAACTTCTATCATTAATGAATCCTAACAAAATTCGAACATTATGATGATGATAAGCATTGGTTTTGGATGCTCCCAACTCAAATTAATAAAAAAATGGCTTTAATAAACATGTAAACAAAATATTACGTTGAATTGGGAATTGAAGGATGATTCATAAATGAAAACATGAAAATCAATAAAATGACACAAAACAAAAATCTTATAAATATAAGAAAAATATAGTAGTTTCTTAATCTACAAATAGGTTTTTATAGATTTTTATAAATTTTTGCATATAAATTTGTTGAAGTTTTGTACATATATATATGTGAATAAAAAAATGTATTCACTTACAATCTGAGAACTATATTTTTCATACACTTTATTTCCATTTGACCTTTGCATAATTTTATGTTAACTTACCATATCCAATTGCACATACAATTTGACATATTGTTTCATTACATTTGCACATACCATTGTCATACTCAATTATGACAAACAATTATCACATTTTTCACATATGATTGTCAAAAAATGTTTAACATTTTTTTAACACAACAATCTTCTTCACAAAAAATTATCACAATTGAAAAATCATTTAAAACAACTATAAATTAAAATATTACATGAATCCAATATAAATATAAATAGTTTAGAAAAATCTTCTTGATGACGTTTTCATGTGTGAAAACAATATATCATACCAACATTCAATATTGGAACAATTATGTGAAAAAAGAAATAGTTCACAAAAGAAAACATAATAGCCCATTTTCATGAATGGATTACAATGATGAAATTGAGTATATATTGAACATGCAATTTTATATATCTAAAAAAAGAAATTATTTTAAATCAACAACCAAATTTCCAAAACCCAATAGATCAAATGAATAGTCATATGAAATATATATATTTCAAAGTTTGCACTAACATCAAATGTTCATGATGTTTTTATTGAATTAATGACCATTCATTTGGTGAAAAAATTGATGCTTAATTCTACACCACATCAAAATCATGTTAAAGATAATCAATTGCAGCATATACATACAAATGATTGTTATCAAAATGCAAATATTGTGATATAAAACAATACACATGTATTTAATTTGAATATGTTAGAATGAATATTATGATATAATAAAGTTATTTTTAAAAATCTAATTTATCCTTGTTCATGGAATTGTTTTTGGAAAGAAATGCAAGAAAATTACTAATCAATTGTATGAAAATGTCCACAGAATTTTATAATTATAAATGTGGGATTTATTATGAATTTAATTCATACATTTGTAACAATTGCTTGAAGTATCTTGGAAAACATTCAACAACAACCAACATTAACCCTAAACCCAACCAAATCATTCCACATTTTTTAATAATAGTTTTAAGCACAAGAAAAGTTTTTACCCTTTTGTGTATTATATAAAATATGCTTTGATTTTATAATTAAAAAATAAAAAAAATGTTAATTCTTCAAAACCAAAAATGATTAAACTTGCATAGATGGAAAAATCAATATTTAAGATCCATGGAACAAAAATGCATTATGCACTCGCAATTCCATTAAGTAAAAATCAAAATGAATTTAGAACATTAAATAATGAAAATGTGACAATTTCATACAAACTTATGATGGATTGCATTTGTTAGTTATAGATGAAATATTTTTAATAGTAAATATAATGTTAAAACATCTGTTGATATAAGATTATAGATTATAAAACAAACATATAATGAATTTATGGCAGAGTTGGACATTATTATGACAAGTAATTTTTACCAAGCTCTTATTGTTGGGGACTCCTAAATTTTTAATCCCAAAATGGATGATTTTAATTTTGTTTAGGAACATTTTTTGACAAGAAAATGTTCAATGATATGAATTGTAACAAGGTATTGTGATGAAATAATGAAATATTGATTAACATATATTTGAATAGATTTTGAAAAGCTTCACAAACTACCAAAAACATAAATATTATTTAAACTTTTAATTTCCAACCGCAACCTAGATAAATGACACCACATCATACTTATTTTATACAAATGTTAAAAGAATTGCACATAATATAAAAACATTTAAAAATTCAAATGGTGAAACATTCAAGTTTTTGGCATGAGACATATATTTAGATGCATGCTTTTTATATTTTAAACTATCAACTATGTCAAATCAACTATGCCAATTTTCATCATAAATTATTAGTTTTAAAAACATGTTGGAGGACATATGTACAAGTAACAATATGACAATTAAAGGTCCTACAAATGGTGCGGATGGCACATTTTATTATTATACAAAATGTTGTTTAAAATTCTTAATATGTATACATTTACACCATCCATGCATTGGACTTAATTCAAAGACATAAAATTTACACATATATCAACAATGTTTTATACTTGATAAAAGGTGAACATCTAATGAGAAACATTTGAAATACAAATAGGTAGTAATCATACAAAGAGTATGGTATGAGGTACTAAATTGGCTACAAAGTAGACTTCTTGAAGCATGCCCAACCTTAAAAGAATATCAAGGATGTATGAATAACCTAAGTAAGTCATGTAATCCTATATACATCATAGCCATAATAATTTGCTTGAAGAAGAAAATTGTAAAGAATTTCATGGGAAATTATTTTAAAGGGGCATTTTATTGGGAAGTGTTAATGGGACCCTCCCCCTCCTATGCCATGTGATCTACCCATGTCTAGTAGGTTCATGGATAACCTTTGCGTCATGTTTTACCAGTGATGGGTAAAGCCCAAAGGGTGAGGGACATTCTCTAAATGCAAGGCCAGACTTGGCTAAATGACCTCATCCTAGGTCCCTTACTTTGGGAATGCCCCCACCTTGGGGCTTTACACCCACACTTTGGGCACATTAAATGTCATAGTGAGTGTATTTGAAGAGCACCATATGTCCATGAAAATCCCTCTTAGAGAAAAGGAGGGATCTTACACCTACTCCTTTAAGAAGGGGAGGGAACCTATGCATCGTTATAGGTGTAAGATCCTTTCCACTAGTTTAAGGACTACATGGAAAAACCTGTTGGGGACGACCATAGAAGGACCTTTTGTGAAGTGGAAGGTCCCACACCAGACTGTCAAGGTGCCTTCCATAATACGGAAAGCACCTTATTTTCTTTCTTTCCATCTTTATTTCCACATTTTTTTTTTTCTCAATTCATGTGTGGGCCATGAAAAAAAATAATTCAGGTTTTCTTTATGCAGGTGAAAGGGTCTATCTTTAGACTCTTTTTACTATTTTTGGAGGCCTACACTTGGCCTACCAGCCCGGTGAAGGGCCCCTCAAATGGCAGAAGGGTCTAAAGATAACACCCATGTCCTATACTATCAGGCTCAATGTGTTCCTAGGCCTAGGTGGAAGGGGCCCTAATGGACTTGTTCCATAGTGCATACACATTTCTTAGGACCCCAACTCCCTTTTCTGCCCTGCCCAAAAAACAAAAAACAAAAAACAAAACCACATTAAGATGAAATTTGAGGGTCTCCAAAACCCTTTTCACACCTAGTTAGAAATATAAAGAAGCATGCAATTAATTCAAAGGATGTGTCTTTTGAGTCAAAGAGTGTAGTAATACACTTTCTCTTTTCTCTAGTTTTTTTTTAATAATTTTTTTTAATTAATTAATTAAAAAAATTGTTGAGTCCCTTTTCTTATATGCAAATTTTTAAAAAGCTTCAGAAAGTGGGAGAAGGGATTTAGAAGTTTGGGTTAAAGAGAGAGAGAGAGAGAGAGAAGAAGAAAAGAAAATGGCAGAAGAGGAATCAGAAATGGAGGAAGGTTCAGAGGCTTCTTCTCCTACGACAGACAATCTAGTGACAGATGCTGCACCTCCTCCATCACCACCTCCTTCAGAGATACAAACCAATCTTGCAGAATATGCAAAGTTTGTTGCTGACAAATTGGATACATTGTTTGATACAACTACCAAAATCCAAGTACACACACACACACACACACACACTCCCTCTCTCTCTCTCTCTCTCTCGCTCTCTCTCCTTTCAACACCTCCATTGATTTTGTCTTTCTCTTTGTTCACTATTTAGAAAGCTTGGTAATACTTACTTTTGTCTCCTAGCCTCTCTTCCTCACATTTTCACTATGTGCTAGTTTTCTTCTTGTTAGAATTATATATGGTTTGCAACTCTATAAAGCTTCTCTCCCTTAGAATCAAGGATTTTTTTGCAATTTCATTTTAGCACTTGAAAAAAATTCCTACTTTTGAGGATCTGCTCAAAAGGCTTGCAATAAGAAAGAGATAACAATAAGAATTCATTGTTTTATTGGAAGATTTGTTTTGGAAACTTGAAGATTTAAAGTGATTGTGTTAAGCTCAAATGGGTGCTTGGGGAAAACACATATCGAGTAGCCATCTCAAAATTTGTTTTTTTTTAATAATGCAAAACAAATACATTGTAAAATTCCAATGCATTAATTGATTTTTTCCCCCTGAGAAATGTGTTTTGGAAAATATTAGACTTAAAAAAGTGATTGTGTTAGCTCAAATGGGTAGTGGGGCAAAACACCCCTTCAGTAGGGGTGTCAAAATTTGTTTAAAAAAAGAGTAAAAGAAAACATTGAAAATTTTCAATGCACGAAATGAAAAAAAGAAATGTGCTTTGGGAAAAAAAAATTCACATTAGGATACAACAAGTGCCAAATGTGGGAGGTATGGATATGTGACATAAGAAACAACCTAATTTCTTTGAAACACCAATTGAGTTATAGTTTTGGAATTGAATGTAATTTCCTTATTTTATATATGTTTGATGATTTAAGATATTTTTCATTTTCAAATCAAAAACACCAAGTAAAGACTAATTGTTGACACTATATTCCTCTTCCGAAAAAGAATGGAGATGTAGAACTTTTTTTGTGAAATTTTTTAACATGTTTCTAGTGGTTCCATGAACTTGGGGCATTCATTGCACTTGTATATACCATTACCTTCCTAGCTTGTGTCCACAATTTGTAAGATTATAACCACATGCATTACTTTTGAACTATTATATGAAACTCTCATGTGGTGAATTTTGAATTGGATTTAATCAATAGTTTTTATCATCCACAAATGCACACCCATATCCATGAATGTATGCAATCTCAAAATTCATAAATCGCCTAGGTCAAAAAGACATATTAAAACACATGAAGAAATGACATACCAAAACCCTAAAGTTGTCATAGTGTCTTATGGAAAACAAACTTTATGTTGGGTCTTGAACAATGTACCTACCCAAATGTGTTAACCTTAACAAATTATGTCAAGGGTTTTTAAACCCATGGGTTAAATTTTTAAAATTAAAATAGTTGAATGTTGTGTTGTGAATCATTGACCATAAGGATGCTTACCAATTATACTCAAAAATTGATCACTCTACACTTGCATTTGCATAGGTGGACATGGAAAACTTGGAGAACAAATTAAGAATTGAATTTGATGGAAAAATCAAAGCTCACCATGAACTAGCTATTGCAAGGATATCGGCTTTGGAAAAGCTTACATATGAGCAAGGACTTAAGCTTGATGAACACAAAAGTACGCAAAATCAACAAGCTACACAATTAGATGATCTTCAAAACCAAGTTGGAATCCTTTTCTTTAGACTACATTGACAACATTTTTAGCACCTTGAAGGAGCATTAAGTTAGCTATAAAATGAATACCATGGATATACTAAAAAAAATCATCATCATCATTCCCCATAACCTTGTGAATCATATGACAATTATTGAACATGCTCCATATAAGAAGTATTAATGACCTTATCCGTCCGGAATCAAAGTTACCATATTCACAATTTGAATTTACTCCATCATCTTAGCCCATGCCCTTTGTTTGTTCATGTCTTGTAATTTCAACTTATACAATTAGAAAATGACACAAATGGAAGCTGCCATGAGTAGGAAACTTTTCCTTTGATCATGCATTTGCACCATTGTCTCTTCTTCGAAGAGATGACTTTTAGAAGAACAACAACAATGAGGCAAAAAGTTTGTAAAACAAGCATCCTTACATGCATACCCATTTGTATCTTTCAAAGGCAAATGTTACTTTGATTTTGCAAGATGGGCACTTACTATTGCTCATAATTAGGCAACATGATTATCCAATTTGCCCTAACCCTTGTGGCACTATGCTTGAATAATCTCAATTTTGAGTAATCTTTGTCATTGGATCTCGCCAGTAATTGTTCTCCAAAAGAATTTTTTTCTTGTTTTTCTCCAATTAAAAAATAAGATCCACAACACCATATTCTTTTTTTGGGGTCAAGACACAAAAATTTGCTACCAAGAAAAACATTGATTGATACTTCAACATCTTGTAAATTTTCCTATGAAAATGCAAAGATTACTTCTCGATGTGGCAATGGCACCAATAGGTATGCAAGTTGTTAGGAAGGGGCATTACCCCAAAGCCAAAAATGCAACAAAAAAATTTAGGAATAGAATTTTCATGCACCCAAGAAGGCCATTGTTTTCCACCATGTGTTCCTAGTGTTCCCACCATGTTCCCAAGTGGTTCCTAGTTATGTTCCCATCATGTTCCCCAATTTCACAATGTTTTCTTGAAGATGTTCCCAATAAGACCACACATTTATCCTATAAAATTTCCCAAAGTTGAACTTGGATAATGTATACATGTTGGCCAAGGGGAAGCAATTCTATACTTCTATTTTGAGGAGTGCCCAATGTTTTATTTTTATTTTTTTCTTGGATGGGCCAATCAAAGAGGTTCATTTGTACCCCCCAAAAAAAACTTACAGTGCAACCCCCTCCCCAAAAAAAAATACTGAATATATCCATATATGATAATTAATCAATATTTTCATTCGAATGGAACTTAATCATCACAAAATCAAATTCATTTTTCCCATCAAATAATTAGTCATTGATTGATAGTGTGCAATAATAACATGGAGTCAAAGCTTTGGTAATGCACTTGTTGTTGGGTGTTACCCTAAACATGAGCCCTTCCAATGCCTTCTTTAAATATGTTGATATGTCCCAATTCCTCAATACTCACAATCACACTTCCTTGGCTTAAGCCTCTAACCTATTCACACCTCAAGCCTGAAATTTTTTTGGGGGGATATAAATGGCTCCTTTCCACACTTTGGCTACTTCTCAATGTCCTATGTATCTTTTGAACACAACTAATACCTGACTGCATTGAAGGCTGATTGGACACTGAGCTAAAATTACTTGCAAGTATTCAATGAAGTCTTATAGTACTAAATGAGTACCCAAATCTACAATTGGTCTTCTAGAGTAATTTTCTTTGGTAACAATTCACAAGAGTATAATTTATAGGAGCACCATGAGCCATGAGAACAGGGGTTAATTTCTCAATTTGATGAAGATTTCCTAACATTAGCAAAAAATAGTCAAAATTACACTAGAAAAAACCAAAACTTTCTCAAAAATTTTGTTGAAAAAATGACAAATTTTGTTGCAAAAAAATATTATTGCATGAGAAATGCAAGCTACACTCTGTGAAGTAACTTTCAGGATGTCTTGTGCTCTTAATTGAGACTATTGAAAATAGGTTATAACCTTATTCTCTCTCTCTCACTATCTCTACATACACATAAACTTATTGTGATTGCAAAACAAGTTTAAGAACTTTTCGATGATTTCTTTTTGGGTGGGAAAATGTTTGCGCATTTTTAGCTTCAGAAACAAACTTTTGGGACACATAATGCTACTGGCCATTTTATTTGGAACTGGACATGACACATATCATGTATATGAGTTATTATTGTTGTTGTAATTCTTCAGCAAACCGATAGAGATCCCCTCACAAAATGGTCATGAAAAATTTCAAAATTCTCTGGAAAAATGGCTGTCAACAACTTTCATTTGGACCCATTTTTGCATTGGTTCTGAAACCTGGATTTTGGTTACCCAAAATGCGACTTACTTTTGAAGAAGCACCAAGCATGTACTGATGATGTGATGCAGCTATGTGTGTGTGAACCCAATTGAGGTATGATTTTACAAGCTGTGAATGTCCATAGTTGGTTGGTTGGATACAAGAAATGTAGTGCAATATGTGTGCCATGTATTTTTACAATGTTATAAAAAAATTTAGAGTAATGAGGCTTATTAGTTTTCCACAATGTAGATAACACTTTGGACTTGAATTGGGTTTTGCTGGAAATGTTTCCAGTAATAAGAAACACAAATGAACTTTAGAGAGATTACATGTTACAAGTCTTGGGTCTGCCTCTCTTCTCTCACAACAAAATATATCACCTCCATTACAAAAAAAGGGAATCATTTCCAAGGGGAGCGTTCATCGTGGTTGTTGAGCAGCTGCCTCTTGTCTCCTCCAGCTTTCATTTTACTACCAGGATTTGCATTTTTGGGAGCGGAGGAGGGAGTCTGCGGAGAGCCCCTCTTTTGGTTATTCAAGGAATTTCTGAACAGCACACCACTAGCATCTTGTTGTTCTTGCAATGCGAATCGGCCATCCATCTTGTCTTTCTTATTTGCCATACAAACTTGTGTCTTGTGTTTTTGTCACATATATTTTCTTTCTTTCTCAGGGTTGACAGGCGGTTAATTGATTTATTGAAAGGATTTACAAACTGGGTTGTAGTACAATAACTTCACAGAATCGTCAATTGGAGTAGGCAGTCTGTCCACAATTACACTAATATGAATTATGCAATGGTTCACTCATTAACATAAATTACATATCATGGGGTTAGTTTTCACAACCCGAAAAAAAAGGGTCAATCTCCCAGCTGCAATCCAAGAGCTTGCCATGTCTCAAGTGCACTCATGAAAATCATCATATCTGTGTAGTTGGCTACTTTTGTATTTATAGACCCAATGAATACTGGCAGGTTCTGCTTGCCCAAACTCAGTGCCCTTCTGACAAACAGAATGGAAATACAAAGAGAGATGTGATTATAGATAGAGATCCACAACAACAAAAAACTTAGAAAAATTTGCAAATTAGCTTGCAAAATCCTCCAGAAAGGAACAAACACTAATACTTACAGATGCTAGATTTTTGCAAGTATAAACCCAATGAAAACCACCAAAAAAAACTGGCTTACAAGCTAGCTCTACTTAACACAATCCGATGTATGAAGCAGGTCACAAGGAAGTTGAAAGCAAACATAGAATCAATCTTAACATGGTGGCTGGGATGCAGGGTGTTTTGTATGAGTGAAAGCTTGATAAGAGTTTGTGCTTGTCTTTCTGTGTACCTAGGTGGCTATAATGTGTTTTGGGTGTTTCCTGATTTTGGCTCAATGTGTCTCTTCACTTCCTCACAACTGCTATAACTGTGCAATGTGAATGATGGCCATGACTTGCATGCACAAACACACACACACACACACACACATGGAGCAGCTTACCAGTGTTGGGCAGGTACTAGATCAAGGCTGGTATTGCCTCTGGTCATACCAGTCTGATTGGTTCTTTGATACCAGTACCAGTCTATATACCCAGGGTTCCAGCTTGGTACTTGCCCAACACTGCATTCTACCACATTAGCTTTCAGCTTTCCACCCAAACCATTCCATACTGCAAAATTTATGCAATATGCATATCTACTAGACACCAATATCCTACGGTTGTGACATTGATCTTTTTTTCAAAGATTTTGAGTGAATCACTTCGTATCCCTAAGAGAATATGATTTTTCCTATGGTAGTAGTAGTAGGCCTTGGCTCATGACACACATGTAAGGTAAACTTTTTGGTTTCATCTATTTCAATGTCAATGTTGTAGTGGATGAAGATGGACCCTAACGAATACATATGGGCGAAAAAAGCCAATTTGGAAGGTTTATTCGACATTAAGTGGACCACACCAAGGGAAGACCTAGGTCATGGGTCATGGGTTAAATGGTTCTTCATGACCCAAGGATGTTTTCACCCTACAATGATTTAAAGAATCTCCATAATGTACATGAACAAATGACTCAAGATTACAATAAGATGGGGTAGTACAATATGCAATAGGAAAATACTAAAACATTTGTGGAACAAACTTGTTAAGAATAAAAGGAACAATTAGTTTTTGCAAACATTGAACTAGAAAAACAAATTCAAGCTTTGAATGTTCAAATCCAAGATTGGAAGGGCAAATTGGAGATGGCCAAGGTATAGTTGAGCAAAACAACTCACCATCTATTAGGATGTATAACAAGTTGAAAGAATTTGCAGAATTGTTGTTGGATGACACTTTGTTCAAAGTGTAGAATTAGGCTTTGGGGGATAAAAATCCCAAGTGGAAATAATGGTGGCAAACAATGTAAGAAGCAAATAAAAAAGAAACAAATCCAAAAGAGCATGGAGTTGGCTAAAACTAATGACATGTTTGTGAATTGGAGTTACAAGCTTTCCAAACCATCTTTTCAGATTTCAAATATGAACCACCTTATTTTGTGTTTGTGGAAATTGGAACTAATACCAAGGCAACATGTGCAATATCATTTACCTTTAGATCTAAGCAAAGGGAACAATTTGTTGGAACCACCAAACTCATTAATCCAATTAGAGGAGGAACATCTTTAGAGATCATACCTTTACTTGTTATAACTTTTGTTGTACTTATTGAGGTTATTTCTAAACTTGTTGTTACACCATCACTTGTGGTTAATAGTAGATCAAAATCCTTAGAGTTTCTACCTATTATCATACTATTGCTCCACCTTAGATAGGTGCAAGTCTAAAAATCACTTTGATTTTCAACACACCTCATGCATAAGAGGTATTTGTTATGCTTACGATGACCTTTGAAGAAACACATGTTCAACTAAAATCTACAAAAGAAAAAAGTTTTCAACTTTTGAACCATGTTTAACCTATGGAGACAACAAGTACTGTACCAATTGAAGGAGTTGTGAATCAACTTGTTGAAGAAACAAATATAAACAATTAACTTAGAGCTAGCATTTCAAGGATTAGATGTAGTTTTAAGGGGGGATAATTTTACCCATAACTTTGTAACATGTGACTTGACATGTGACAAAACTTAATAGGTTACTAAATTTACTAAATGACTTAACCTAACCTATGATAGAACCTAACCAGTTGCAAAATATGACTCATAACATTACAATAGGTTAAGATATTGGTTGATAGGTAGTTAATCAACTAGTAGTTTGCAAAATTGATGCCTAGAACATGTAATCTATTGAATTAGTAATTAAAAAAGGAAAGGCCAAAGAATATCGAGAATGCATAATAAGGAAAGGTTGAAAAACATTAGGAGTACACAACAAATAACAGTTAAGTTCAACTAAATCAAATAAATAATCTAGTTACATTAACAAAAAATGAAACAAACACACATAGACACACATTATGCACATTAAACATCTTCTATATTGTATTAAAGAAAAAAGCTTAAGGAAGAAGCTGCCACAAAAACAATGGTTATATGGTGCCTCTTTTAGTAAACTTAATTTATTTATTTTTCTTTTAACCCTACCTATGAGCCTAAACCTACGTCTCATTAACTATTAAAACCTTGACCTTGCTTCAAATGTGAAAGGGTTTCAAATGGCCAATTTTCACCCCATTGAGAATTGGAAGACATGTTTTAAAATTGGCAAAAATTGACTTGAAACCTTGGCCAATTTTCACCTCTTTTATGATACCCACCCAACATTGATAAACATTAGCGGAAGACAAATAGGGAATATGAATGAAGAATTGGAGATGCTCTTATGAATATGAATTTATTATTACATGTTGGAAATTAAAAATTGATGACACATATTGTTAAGTTTTTAAAAGTGTAAAGAATTGTAGTTGTATTATTGTTGAGTTGATTGTTTGTATTTAAGAATTTAATAACAAATGAACTTTTTCAATAGTCTCATGAATGTCCGATGCCATCTTGTGATTCATTCTTATTTTCAAATTGATTACAATATGATTTTATTCTTATTTAAATATAACGTTTAACAAATAACATGATTGAAAAAAATCATATTCATAAACATTAGAATGTTAGAAAACATGGCAAATCACACATGCCATGGAACAATTTGATATTGCCCCATTCAAATGATGTCCTTGGATAGGTCATTAACAAATAGCAAATGCATCCTCTATTTTAGTTTTTAGTTTTATGAAATAAAAGGAGGTAATAAACAATGTTGAGTGGTTATATATATTTTTCCTGTTAAAATTGTTGATTATATATTAAATTACATAATCAAATACATAACCACAACTAGAATTTAAAAATAAGTGGTAGTAGGAAAAGTTGTACAAAATATAACCAAAAAATTAGCAAAACCATTTCAAAGTTTAAAGTAATGTAAACACTATTGGAACATGTTAAAAAGCTTATTTTCTAGCATATTGGACTCAATTATGCATGCACCATGTCTAAGTGGTTATTGCTATTTAAGTGATCATTTAGAACATTTGGGCCACTAATAGTTTTGTAACTTTGGCTCTTTCACAACCAATAATTTTGTACCTTACATTCAATCATCAATAATGTGAAAGCAACCATATGTTGTTATTTTATCATTGTGATCAAATAGATAGTTTTTATTTCTCTCAACATCATGTAATCAATTCAAGGAAAATGTATAAACACATTTTTGAGGTGCGTGGTTATGCACAATGTTTTGAAAGCCACAAAAGATTTTTTTGAATGTTTTTGATGAAACTTGCCATATTTTGAATTAGAAAGTTCTTAGGTCACCATATTTAGAACGTTGGCTTTTAGCTTGTCGCCACAACATAGTGGATATCCTTAAAAAAGTAGACCTAAAGTTCTAACCTATAACCAAATTTGGCTAGGCCTTTTTGTAAATGATCGCTAGACCACCTATCTCAAGCAATTGAGGAACAAACTTTGGTTATAAGTCACTCATGTAAACGATTTATAACATAATCCTATGTTAAAAGAACATTTATACATAAGCACTTAAAAAACCCACAATTGCATTTATAATAACAAGAGACATGTTTAATTTCATTAGTTTCAATTAACCAAAATCATAAGATAAAATTTATCCATAAGTTATCTCAAAGATATAACCACCCACTATTGGTAATAACCTTATATACATAAGGTGTATATATATATATATAATTTCAAATCAATTTTCTTCTTCTTTTGACCTAAGATCCTCACCATCATTCCACAAACTATAATTAGTTTATGTTGGTTGGTCCAATGTTCCAAATCAACATCATTGATTTACAAACCTGAAATATTTTTAAAAAAATGATTTATTGACATTGTAATTTGTGCCATGTAAATTGTGAGTGCAAGTAGAATGTGAAAGTTTTACATTCATGTAAGTTTTACAAATATAACTATTCACATTTGTTTGGGATTTCCAAGAGTTGAGGGATCTTATTGGAAGAATAAAGGAACATAGGTTTAATAGGGGAAAATAAATCAAAAGAAAAAAAATTGCATTAGGGGAGTAGGTTTTTTCACAAATTCAAATTTAATTTGAAATTAAAAATGGCAAGTTTAGTACACCAAGAATTTCACATATAAAAATATAAAAAAAAATTAAAACATATTTGAAATAATAAAAAAAATCCTACTTTGGGTTTCATTCACTCATAACTTGCATCTTGGTAACATTGTGAATGGATTAAAAAAAATGAGAAACATTGACCAATGAAGATACCTAATCTTGGTATCAATCTTTGGTATGTATATATATATATATTGTTATCATTTTGCTTCCTTTCTCAAATTAAAAACTTTAAAAGTCAAATCGGCATTGGATGAGAATAGACACAAGATTCTTGTAACCTTTGTGTTTTTCATGGCAATTTGACATGTTATTATGTAGTTGTGGCATTGCAACAATTTGCATTTCATCAACATTATAATGCAATGATGATGATATTTATATTTATTATGCAAAATTAAATACTCCCTCCACCATTATTAACAAGTATAGAAGTTCAAAAAAAAATTTAAAAAAAAAATAATAATAAAAAAATGAAGAGAGATGAAATGAAGAAGAAAGAAAAGATATTAAAGTTTGATTTAATGTTTATTTTCATCTTGTGGTGGGAATTTCATCAAAACGACAAATAATTATTATAGCAAAGTTTGGTCTGGCCCCCAAGGATTGCAAATTGTTTTTTCTTTTCAATCTTGACTCCTTGTGTCAAGCCCTTGGAGGCTTAAATTTCAGTGATTACACCAATAGAAATGCTTGCATGGGTTGCCCGCCCATCTCTCTCATCAAATAGAACTTGTCTTTTTGCATGGAGATTTTTAAAAAAAAAAATTCAGTTTGTTTCAATTACATGAGTGTGTGCCAAGTGGACAATTTCTAGGTTAAAAGTATGTCAATGTGTCAAGAGTGCGTTTTGTTTTGGGGGATGAACCAATCAGAGAGGTCTATTATTGAAAGAGAATTAAAATGTCAAGGTTATGCCCCCAAACTAATTTCAGTGACCAATAATCGAAACTGATATATGGGGGGATTTTTTTTTTGAAATCTTTTGTATGGTCGTCCATGGAGACCATTCCAAAGACAATTTCAGAAATAATTACCTCATTTTCAAGCCTAACTATTTCATTTCTTTTTTTAATAACTGATTTTTAAAAATTAATTTCTTAATAACTATCTCCCACTTTTCTTCTTAATAACTACCTACTTTCATTTTATAACTCCCTCACTCTTTTCCACCAATAGGGATATAAAAAATAAAATTAACATTTGTGTTTTCATGTCCATGAAATGTATATTAATTTAAAATTAAATTAAAAATATTGACATTAAAAATAATGAATTATTTGAAAAACATATGAAAGCATTTTTAAAAAAAATAAAATAAAAGTTTATTGTCACTAGTAGTGCGCAGCAACACGGAGCTCAAATTAACAATCAAGATTACCTTACCCTAAGGTCAGATTTGTCATTAAATAATCCTCAAAATAGTGAAATGAAT
>Ga0209611_10000549_pt1 | contig 57177 bp, 46 predicted proteins | sample S1TSphgellanicum_3_FD_187693 | JGI IMG/M metagenome (GOLD analysis project Ga0209611, IMG submission 187693) | Host-associated microbial communities from peat moss isolated from Minnesota, USA - S1T2_Fc - Sphagnum magellanicum MG (SPAdes) (version 2) | ecosystem: Host-associated > Plants > Peat...
GAGCTTTTGATGAACAACTTGTTGAGGTTGCGGAAAAGGACAATTAGGGCTATATGGGCCTTCTAAATGGACTTAACTATGAGTCATAACCAGTGATGAATGTTCAATGGAGAGAGAGAGAGAGAGCTTTCAAGGAGTGCAACCATCTTGAACCTTTGTATCCTATCCACAACTTGAACTTAGGGATTCAAAGCTGCTAAACCTACGGGTTTTTTTTTTTTTTTTTTTTTTTTCCCTCCAATTTTTTGATAGATAAAAATTTGGCAAAAATTTCCAAAAAATTAGCAAGTTAGTCTAATTTACAGTATGGAAAATAAAATAAAAAATCCCAATTTATTTTTCAAAAAACCAACCAAACTAATTTTATTGGGAAAAAAAAACTCTGAACTGGGGGCTGAACCATAATTATTTCTGGAAAATTGGATTAAATTTGCTTTAAATGTAAATATTGAAGATGACATGTTGACCTTTGGTTGGTGTCAGTCCCTGAAAATTAGATGTTTGTGTGGTAGACAAGTTTGTGTTTGTGTTGAATTGCTTGCTCATTTGGGGGACTTGTTGTTTGGTGATGGACATGAGCCGACCGATCAATTGGTCACTTTTGTAAAAACTGAATCTCTTGGTGCCATATCTTTGAGCTTATCCGATCAACATCAAGCATATGGGCCAAAAAATTAAAAAATAACAATAATAATAATAAATAAATAATTTTAAAAAAAAATCTATGCTAAAAGCCAACATTGTTATGGTAACATAATATTCACCACCCCAAGAATTAAAACCCTAAAACTAGAAGCTGAAAAATAACTTAAACACATATTATTGAAAAAACAAAGAATGGGTCTTAAGATAAAATTATTATTTTTCCAATAAAAGAAAGCAAAATTAATGGGTACATGATGTACTTTAAAGCATGGGTCACATAATGATGTACACCAAAATGTGAACATGATGATGGTCATATGGTCACGACAAAACATGTACATGATAACACATAAGCATTACGAAGGACATGATACTGCATAAACAAGATGATGGTCATGATAACATATAAACATGATGATGGACATGATAAGAGATAGATGTGATGATGAACATGATAACATATGTATAAACAAGATGATGGACATGATAACACATAATTTACAAGATGTTGGATATGATAACACATATTAGGCAAGATGATGGACATTATAACACTTGATTATTAGGACATGATAGGACATGTTGGAACATGATGATGATGGACAAGAAAACAGACATGTGTACATAAGCACGATGATGAGACATGAACATGATGGTGGGCCAGAAAACATACACATGTACATGAACACAATGATGGAGATGATGGACATGAACATGATGGTGGACAAGAAAACATACACGTTGACATAAACACGATGATGGACATGATCTGACATGATGCTCACATGTGACTACGATGGACATGAAAAGGGGACATGGACTACGGCCCTTTCCGCTTTCTCCTCGTCTTCGTCTGGGTACGCACTGCCCTGTAGACTTGCGTTCTTGTTGTCTTTGCAGAGTGTTCGCGATGGGATCCGACAGCGGCGATGCGCAAGCGAAGGACATGAGTGTTGTTGTTCGGCAAGCACGACCATCGAGCATCTCTACCGATCTGTAGAAACCCCATGCAGGTGAGTAGATTACTGTTTTGGTTTTTGTTTTTTTTTATTGGGAGGGGAGGGAGAGAAAATTGTTTGGACTCGGTTCGTTTTCTCGCTCCGCACTGAAGACGGACTATCATCGTTATCCTTTTGTGAAGAAGTTTCTTCTCGAGTCGCTCGAGCATGTCTCTCGCTTCATGGGGATGTAGTGCCTATCCTCACATAATCCTTTTTCAAGTCGCAGTTTCTGCTTTCTGGCATATTCGTATACAGTATGTTGAAAACGTCCGTTTCCGCGTCTTTTTTTCCTCAGGCTGCTTCCAGTATATATCCGAGACAGCGTCTGCAGAGCCTGCTGATCATGACATGAGCTCATGGCCTGTCGATGGTCATGACATCTTTTGCAGTAGTTTTGTAGACCTCCAGCCTGCATGTTTTGCAAGTGGAGACTGAACAGTAGTATGTCGTCTTAGCAGTTTCTTTTTGTCTTTTCCGCTTGTAAGAAACGCACGTCCGTCTTCAGTGTGTCTCCGGATTTCGAATGACTCTGTTAGAGTAGGTCGGAGAGGAGGATCGAGAGCTCTTGGAAAGATCTTTTTCTGCGTCGGCATTCTTGCGATCTTCGCGCCGTGCTTACTTGCTTGCTTGGTGTGGATTTGCAAGCGAGCGCGATTTGGCAAATTATTTCCGACCCGCAGAAGAAGCTTCCAACTGTTTCTGACTGCAACAGGAGATCCGTCGCGCAGACATAGAACTCCCCTCTACTGCACTGCTTGCCCTGCTGCGAACGTTTTATCTCGAGTGTCAGTTTCTCCCCTTTCTTGGATTGGAAATGGCCATGGTTTCATAGCAATTGCAAGCTTCGTCTGCAGTTATAAATGCACAATGACCTGACGAAGTCTTGAGGACCTTCCATCTGCTGAAAATACCGACATGACTTCAGAGCCTAGACAAATCAAAAGAAGGCATATGGACCAGAGTACTTCCACTTCCCCACGAAAGCTACTCAAAGGTGTTGGAGGAGAGAAACATGCCAGTTGCAACAACAGGGCACAAAGGGATGATTCTCTGTTGGAAGAAGAAGAAGACATACAACTGGAATGTACAGAAGCAATCGGTGATATCTTGTCAGGTATATATCCTCATTCCTCCCTGATGAATCAATGACGGACTTTGGGTCCTTGGATCACGCAAATGTGATTTGTTTTCCTTCAATGCGTTCCTCAACTGTATATGCCATAACCTAGAAGATCTAATCTGTGATGATCACACTCCAATGAGTGAAAAAAATACTTGAACAGCTTATTGAATAGGATTCATAACCCTGTATTGCAGCAAGCACTGGAAGCACCTACCATGAGATTGATCAGAGGCGTCTACCACCTGAAGCTCCCTTGGATCTTAAGAATGTGCGCGCCGTGCAGGTACCCATTTGCCTACTTTTCTCAATTCAGCAACTATCTAGCTACATGTCGGAGCTCTAGGCGTCATGTCGATCAGCTGGAGTTTCATGAGAGATGAAGAGTCTATACCATGTTTCTAGGTTACATCTATGTACAGCAGTAATATGTCTATTCTATCTGGAATGCATTTGTCACGCTCTACATCCAATCTTAGCAGCTCATGAGGCTACATCTTCCACCTGTTGAACAGACATAAGATCTACATACAGTTACTTTGTTTGTGCTGCAGATTGCAGAGAAGACAAGACTGCAGACCACAGTGAATTACCCAACTGCAATTTCTTTGGAGAAATGGTTTGGCGAGTCCATACATAGTGCCTTGGACAACATTCACTGTAACACACCAGCTCCCATGAGATCATACACATCCCCAGAGGACTCTATGGAGCCTTTGATGGGGACAAAACCTGCCTTGGACGGAACATTCACAATGAGCTCACAACTGGCAGACGAAGTTTTGTTGCGCTCCATCCCATCCACCGAATACCTGCATCAAGGACATCTCAAGACATTCTGGATTGTTGGACCAGACTCTACCCAAAGCTCAGAGTCAAATTTCAAGGAAGGAACGGCAGATCGCATGGCAACCCAATTGTCAGATCGACGCTCTGGACACGTGAACGACCCGACTCTGTTGAGTCATCCACCACAACTTCTACCTAACCAACTCACCAACAACGATGGAAGAACAGAACAGGTGACTCAGGACCTCTGCAATAACTTCACAGGATGTGGTCGTGATGATCGACCTTCAGGAGAAACGCTGGGACCAACGCTAATTCAGCTAACCCTTCCAGGCGGACTGCAGCAGGGCCTACCACCAGCTGTAGCTGCTGATCAGATGGGGTCACACAAAAACATTATAAGTGGAGAATATTTTCCTGCAAACGGCGAACAAGGCTCTAGCTCCTGTATGGAGCCACATTGCGAGCTGGGTCTCATGAACAAAGAAGCCACCTCTGAGGAGATCAATCGTATCGATGTTCCGCAGGGAATGGGTATAGCTGTTGATCATCGATCCAGAAATTCTGATCTGCTGCACATAGCAGCTGGGAGATCAGTGAGCTCTGATCATCGCATAGGTCACCAAGAACAAATTAGGTATTCAGAGATGATGAAGGACAATGATCTTCTCCATTCCCCTGCATTTACTTTCATGCAGCCCTGCAACAGATCATTTGGAGGGGCTGCAGCTTCTTCTGTACCCATGATGAATCATCCAGTGGGTAATATAAGAGCGACTGCTGCAGGTTCTGCTTCCGGTGCAATGAAGCGTGCAATGTCTTCAAATGCTCCCAGGGATCACATTCCAAAAGAAAAGACCAACAAACTCCAACCGGGATCAGCGAAGGGTTCTGTTAACATTCTCAAGCTTCCAAAGGACATGCAAGGGAGGTGGTCGTGTGAAAGGTATGTGGCAGCTGCTGTAGTATGCACTATTGCTCAGAGTATGCACGAGAAGTTCATGATGTTGATACCATTGTTATTGCACAATGCGATGACTCTAAGTTTCCTCAGATTGACGTAAGAGAAGGGAGAGTGTTCCATTAAGCATTTTCCTCAGAGCATATGCCATATATACCCATCATCAAATGTTTTTGGGTTTCAATGTGCACATCAAAGATTCATGAGTTGTGGTCTGTGGGATGATTTGAAGGTATAAATCTGCACAGTTCAAGTTGATCGATATCATGCATGAGCGTGGAGTAGCACCAGGGAGGCCAATTCTGAGGCCAGCACTGAGGGAAGAGGCAAGGAAGCACATCGGAGATACAGGACTACTAGACCACCTGTTGAAGCACATGACAGATACTGTCGTCCACACTGGCGAGCGTTTCCGACGCCGTCACAATTCTGAAGGGGCTATGGAATATTGGCTTGAACATGCGAGCCTGATGGATATGAGGAAGGCAGCTGGAATCGAAGATCCGTCATGGGTACCTCCTCCGGATTGGATTCCTGGTGATAGACTGCCTGGGAAACCGTGGGAGCTGATCAATGGCGGCCAGAGCAGCTGCCCTTCACCCACTGTAGCTGCAGGAATCATGAAACTACATGACTCTGTCCAGAGTTTGAGCAGGTACATTGGAATATTCTGTTGCAAAGTGAAGCTTTTGTCTCTCTAGATTCTTAAGAAACTTTCATCAGAAATCTTCGTACTCTAAAATGCATGATCTTCAATTGCATGGTCAGCTTGGGCTGGCTCCTCCCCTTAAGAGGTTTCGTGGGACCCTTGCTCAAGGCCTTACCATTCCAGCTTGCAGGTTCCTCTGGAGAGCGGTTATCTTGGTCTAATAGTATGTTATGGGTCTGTTTCCTTCTCCAGAGAAATGAAGGCGCTCCTTGGGAGGTTGGAAGGCTACAGAGAGATTGGTCCAAATTGTACTCCCCAAAACACCAGCTTGCAGATGGACCCAACCAGCTCCACACTAGGCGGGCTTCATCATGAAAACGGCTTCCAGGGTGCAAGACCTACAACCGAAAATGAAATTGCAATATCGAACGACAACATAGAGGTGAGTCTAAAACAAATGCTACTTGGAGATGTATCTAAACAACTCTAGCTATTTAGAGACGTTCTCTAGTTCGTATATCATGTGCACGCTACCCTGAAGTTCGTTGATATTACAATGGAAAGCCGTGTCTATACACCTCATGTATCAAAAATTCTCGTTATATCAGAGACCTAGGATGGAAACGAGCAACATTGTTAGAGGAGAATCGACAACCTTACAAATGCAGCACATGAACAAGCAGCAGGATGAGAACACAAGGTACTTGCTCTCTCAGTGTTTAGGGTCCACAAGGTGAACACCCCAAGTTGTCTCCTGGTAATTCAAGTTGCTAAATTTTCGGATCTGATGAACTTTGTTTTCCATTCATCTTTTACACTGCAAGGAACTTCATGTGTCCTTGAATGCTAGTTTGTAGTCCTAAACCCTGTTTTTACATGCATGCTATTCATGACATGTCTGCTACATGTATGCTCATGGGTACTTGCCAGTTGATCCTGTTTAGACCTATTTATCATGTGCTCACGAAATTTCTGTTGTGTAGAAGTACGAAGGGTTTTGCTTGAGGCCCAGTACTGTAGAATTGAAACTGTCAAGATCAGTGAATTGTTGATGTAGGGAAACCCTGATCTAACAACTGAGAAACTCGGCCTGACTTTGTGGGTCCCCGATTCTCTTAGAAATTATGGACTACGCAATCTCAGCATTCCGGGAAGCTTTGTGACTCGCCGATTCGAGACGCCAGGAAACTTGCAGCAAACCTTCAATGAGGTAGATTGGTCATGACCCATGTCAAGCTTGAACTATAGAGAGTCGAGACTAGCTGGAGAAGTTTTGATATCATTATTACTCAAATCTAAATGGAACATCATCCCCGGAAATTCGATTGTTTGTAGCTCAGTCCTCTGCCTTGAATTATCTTGTGCCTCAAACAATTTCTTACACAAATATTTTCTTGACTTCAAGGATTTTCAGCAGATCATGTGTAGACCTGGTTAGTAGCTAGAATTTAGATAGCCCAGCCCATGAAAATGTCTGTTACGAAATAGTAAGGATCTTCAGTTCATTCGAAGACTCGGATGCTCATCGACAATTTATCCGCTTATATGATCCAGGACCAAAGCTTGCAAGAAGAAATTCATCTCAACACTGGGTTCTTCAAGAGAAGTTTGGAAGGTCAGCTTGTAGATCTGCGCCAGGCGCTAACAACTATTCAGGTTAGCCCCGAATCCTGGGCACCAGGCACTTCCATTTGCAATTCTCATGCTTAGGGATGGCAACAACTGGCTCACTCGGATTAGGTCAATTGATTTATTCATGAGATGGTCTCCATGAGATTCTCTGTGTACAAAGTAGCCTTGAATTTCAACACAGGTTCGGAGCCTTGAAATCATTCCCTATTACGGGCACTGGTCTCACAGAACACGATTCTATAACGACGGTTTTGCAGGGAGATCTTCGTAGGGTTTCGAACATCCTTGGAATCCCAGCTGCATCTGAATGTCCTGGGACTTCTGAGGAACCGAATCTCTCGAGACACTCTATTGGTGACGAGACGTGCATCGCCCCAAGCGTGGTGATGTCCGAGCATTTAACACCAGCTGCCTGCACCTCATCGATTTGCCGTTTACCAGTTGCAGGAGCTGCAGACAATGTCAGCTGTATCAGACAGTGCTGTCGCAGCATGAGTACTGATGGAATTGTTCCAGTTCCTGCATTAGAGCCAAATCAAAGTCACTGCACTGCCACAGTTGTTGCAAGTCAACCTGCCCAAATCGCAGGGAATACAACCCTCCCAATGAACTCAACTGAAAGTTCGGTTTTTCCCTTTGCAGTAGGTGCGTCACGTACCATTTCAGGCAACACGGTATGCTGTAATCCCCCTGCCAATTTCATTTGGCCCTCCTCAGATCACTATATTGCTTTAAACCAGCTGCAGAATTATGGCTCTTCTGTGATCTCTGCTATACACACATTACCAGCCGTTGCCGCATCACCCTCAACGTCCATGAACTGGCAGCAGAACACTCCCGCTGAAACAGCATATTCTGCTGGGAGGTCTGGCTGCATGCGACAGCAGTCATCAAACAGTTTAGCTATTCATCATCATCCGATCTCAGCTGCAGCTGCAAACGTAAGTACCCACAATCCTCATGTCCTCCTTCCTTTAGAGCTGTCCATGAATAGATCGGAGCAGGATACTAGTATGTACGTCCAAAGTGACAATAATCCTGCTCCCTTAGTAGTACAACAACAACCTTCTTTTTACCAGCCCCAGCAGCTGAGGTCAGAGCAGATGGATTTTGCAAACAACGGTCATGTGGTGACCAAACCTATTCGACCCTTACCTTGCCCAGTAATCAGGAGTCCCATGAGATCAAGTCCATACAGTGGTGAGCCACCAGTTCCAGTATCAGCTGGGTGGCTTGGAGTTGGGTTACATCCCAGTAGTTCCATGACTCACCACTCCGATCCCCATCATGGGTCCGCGAGTTCTCGGTTCAAGAAGTCGAGCTTGATCATGCATCAACATCAGTTACAAACCAATATGGTTGCAGCAGCAGCAGCTGGGGATCGGATGATGATCAGCAGCAGCTTGCCACCCTACCCATGTATGTCCTTGGTCGATACCCAAACAATTGACTCTGCTATCAGAGACCATTGCCAGCTGCTAAGGGACAGAAACCGAGCAGCAGCAGCAGCAGCACAGGAGAGTGCAGCTGGACGTGATTCAACACCTTCTAACAGTGGTCCAGGTACAGCTAATACATCATCATCCTTTGTTGTACAATCCCCAGTAGTTGCAGCACTAGCTGCTGCAGCTCCCACTCCTGGAGATGAGCGTAGTACCACTACTCCGGATCCTCCTACACTCTCTCTGTCTCTCTCATTGTCTCTTGGGCCATCATGAGAATATAGTCAGTACACAAGCTTCTACAGCTCTCAGGGGTGGCATGATTTCAAACCTTCCAGCTGCATGATGCATCCTATCCAGAATGCTTCATTTGGTTCAAAACTGTAGCTGTTTTGACCAGTGCTCAGCACTAATTATTTCCTGTTCAATCTGAACCCTGGATCAGTGCATGGTAAATCAACTTCTTGCAGATTCATTGTCCATGGCATGCATAGTAGCAGTGTAATAATTCAGTTCTGGAACCAGGCATATATATAAACAGTACTATGGTGTTCCAGAAAATTTCTATATCTTACAGATTGGTCAGCACTGGTTGAAATCTGGATTGCTTTCAAAGGAATTGTCACATAAACTTTGAAGGAATTACTCATATGGATGTTGGAACTTGGAAGCATGGTCCCATGTTTGATGTGCTTTAATAGCTGACAAATTCCCTCAAACTAGACAGTAATCTTCTTCTTCTTTTTTTGGTGTTAAATATGTATTCTTCATTGTTTTGAAACTATAACCTTGCAAATGGATGTTTGCATTGTTTTAAGTCTCAAGAAATTTATATTGGTCAAAGAATGGTTGGGTACCAAAAAGGATCATCTCCTTTTGTATCCAATGAACCCTTCACTTAAAACATGTTGTAATTTAATAGTATATTTATATTAAAATTTTGATTTTTAAATAAATGCATTATTAATGTACTATTCTACGTATAACAGATCAAATTTGACAAAGTTTTAAAATTCTTCTCAAATCTTGAAAAAAAAAAAATTCAAAAAATTTTGTTTGGTGAAAAGAATGAATTAAATTAAATTCATAAGAAATGTCTAAACAAATTTTTAAGTATCCTTTAATACAATTGAATCCTTGAAAAAGGTTGAGATTTTAAGCATGTGTTCAAAAAGGATGATGAAAAATGAAAAAACACAACAAACTTTCACTCCATGTACATTAATATGCGAAAAACAATTAGTCCAAACAGACACTTTTTAAGCATTTGGCTTCTTTTAAGCTTGTGCACATGTACTTTGATCCTCAATGAAAATTGGCGTAATATTTTTATAGTCAAAACTTGGTTCAACCTTTTACTACTATCAATAGGAAGTTCAAAGGTTTTAAAATTTTGAGAAAGTAAATGTTAAATATTATTGATGCATTAATAAAATTGGGGTACACTTGTAAAGGATTGTTTGCCTTCAAAATCATATTAATCAAACCTCAATTTTAATTGATTGTTCCGATTACAATATATCTTATATAATTTTTATTGAACATCCATTATATAAAAGTATATACACTTGAATCTATATGCTAAAAACTAATCATAATATTGATAATTAAAGGACATCTTTTAAGTGGACTTTAAAAAGATGTCTAATGAATTGTGTCCAATGGCACAATTTTATCAAAAAAGAATCAATAGGGGCTCATCCATGGTTGGTGCTCGAAAAAAGAATGTGTAATTGAAAAAGGATTGTAAAGATCACTTATAGATTTTCGTAATGTTCAATAGATCTACAACTTATTTATAAATTTTGAGATTTCAAAAAGAAGTGTTTAAGTAAATTAAAAAAGCTTGTAAAGAACAATCTTAAATTTTCTTAACTATCTAGTACATTGCAGTTCTAATATGGTGTTTGCCATGCTAGGTCAATTCTGAATGCACATTATTCTCAATTTCTAAACAAGTTACTAAGATCTCAGGTGCAATACATTTTAATTCTAATATGTGATTGATGTACATGTGAAGAGAGAGTTCATGAAAATATTGTGTATATGAATAGTTGTAAATATGGTGCACATGATACCTGGTTCTTGGTAACACTAAACATTGGGTTAAACATGGATTAATTAGCTTCTTGGATTCAGTTTATTTTGCTGGGGGGATTGATAATCAAAGTGTTAATTATGTGGGTCAAGGACTAAGGGTTAATATTTGAAGGGTAGAAAATAGAAATTTGTTTCTAGGTCAACTAATTTGGTATTATTTGAATCAATGTCCACAAAAATGACTCTGGAGACTCCTATAATTTCCACTCAATTTGAACAAGTCTTAGTGTGAGAATTGAACAAAGTGCATCAGTTAAAAACTATTAACTTAGAACTGGACATTAAAGAAAAGTTCATCATAGTTTGAGTGACTGACATCCATGGCCCACCAAGTTGCAAGTAGACTTTGTGGACTCAACTCTCCACAACTCTGAGGATATTGTAAAAGAGGTTGATCACGGTATCCAAAGGTCCAGGCAAGCAATAGTGCAAGCAATCACCAGCAGCAGCATGTCCATCAGGTCTCAAACTCAACATGCTATCCACATTCATGTAAATGTAACCAGCCCGCTCCACTATGGCTTTGGCCAGCAAATTTTGGGCATGGAAATCAGCCCAGTGAAATGGTATGTTTGCATCAGTTTGTCGCTCTGGAATTGGAGCGTTGAAGCTCATACAATCAAGATGACCTGATGTCAACCAAGTGCATCAATTTGTGTTATTATTAACCTCCAGGGACCATTAATTAATATCAAAATAAACACCAAATTAAAAGGAAAGTTAAGAGCAGTGGAAGCTTCATGGATTGGACATTTCTCAATGTATATATCTAGAGAGCTCTAAGCACAAGTAAACCCAGTTGAGTTCTAGTTTAGGGTTTAGGGTTCTAATCATCAATACAAAAATGTTAGGACATGTTCACATATATGGGCTGGAATAATCCAAGGCAAATAAAATTCTATCTGTATATATAAAAGCGTTCTAATCATAGATAACCCACATTGCAATTATAATTATTTTTTTGGTGTCATCAACAAATTATGATATTCATCCTCATTAAAATGAATAATTGGGAGTGAATCAAGTTAGATATGAAAGACTTTCCTTATTTAAATTTATTTGTTGAGCCAACTGATCCACAGTGCCTTTCCTAAATTTTCTTATATTAAATATTATGGGATTGAACTAAAATTTAGTCTTTTGTGTCAAACTACCAAGATGCCTTTCTTAGTTGCTATATTGGATTTTGATGATCTCTTTTTAAGGTTAGTTCTTTTGTTTTAGAGGGGTTCTTCATTCTGGAAATTTATCTATAATTTTTTTAATATGTTGATCATGTGCATTTTTCATTTTTCTAATTAATTTAATATACAGGGTTACTTAGGGCAAAAAAATAGGGCAGCCCAAATTTGTAGCTTGGGCAAAACTTAGTAATAAATAATTTCTAGAATATTCTATTTAGCTGGCCCTGCAGCATGATTTGGCACAAGGAACCATGGCATTTGGGGAGTTCCCCTACAACACCAGGGATCAGGCCACCAATGGCTAATGAATCTCTTACAATTTGGGTATTTTAGCCCAGTGAGACATTGCCAAAATGTGGGGGACCGAACTTGGCTAATGGCTTTCTTCTAGGCCCCTTATTTTGAGAATGTACCCACCCTAGGGTTTTACCATTACACACTTAAATTAATAGATCTGAGTCCCTGCAACATACAACGGCCCTCCAAAAAAAAAAGCCCTTAACAAAACCCTAGTTGGCCTGAGGATTTACCCTACACTTTGGGTCTGGGTCCCTGCAATAATGATCCTAAACCCAATCCTGAACAACCGAAACCCTAAATTTAAAAAAAAACCCTAAACAGAACCCTAGAGTGAAAAGTGAGTGCTTCAGTGGTATGTACCTGGAGGGGTGTCGCGGTACACAACAAGAAGGTGAGGATATTGAGCTTGCAGCAAGGAGAAAGCATTTCTCAAGGCCTGGGTATAGACCTCGTCTGCTTCGTAGTGTGCACCTCTGTTGAGAACCAGGATTTGGATTTCCCACTGCTTCAAGTAGTGCACCCATGGGAATTCATGAAATTCTGGAATGCTTGAGGAGATTCCTGGGGGGATGAGAGAAAGGCGGTCATTTCGAACAAAGCCAAGCTTGAAGCCTTCACCTCCTGGAAGCACATCACTGCACACCTCTGCACTCTCTTCATCTGGCTGTGCTCTAGATCCTCTATCCTCAACTTCCTTGTTCAGATTGTTTAGAAGTGTCCAGTAGATCTGTTGATTGATGGAATCACCCACAATCAGCACATTCCTTTTTGAACCGATTTGTCTGCAGCAGCAGCCGTTCAAACAGAAAAAAATGAGGTAGGGGGGGAGGGTGGGGCGGGTCCAACAGTTATGATCCGCTGCAGATACAGAGTCCAAGATCCAAATCCTAGTCGCTTCCAAGCAGATCTAGTGAAATTAGTTGCATGTGCATGAGAATCTGAGATAGCTGCCCATCTTACTTGCAAAAGTCGTTGCTGTTGAAAGGCAACAGAGGACAGCTCGAGTTAGTTTGCCATTCCCATTTGAGTGCCTCTCTCACCTTCCAGCTTTCTTCTGGCCTTCGAGATGCGTTGAGATCAAGCTCCTGCTCCTGGCTTGCAGCAACGGCGTTCATAGCATCCAGATGGCGAACCTCGCACCCGTCCGAATGCGGATCCCCGGCAATGTTCCTTGGAAAAGCTCGGACTGTGTCATTGTATTCCCACCTTCCACCTTCACTACAAGACACAGAAATCCAACAGACACACTTTCTAAATTACATTACTTCCAGGATTTTAGTAGAAACAGTCCTAGAGTATATATTAACAAGCAGCTTGAAGCTGGTGCTTCCAGCTGCTATGATGGAAAAAATTGGAAAGAATTACTACCTGAAACAAGCAACATGAGAACGGAAGCGTTGCACTGCAGAAAGTCCTTGGATAGAAGTCCCCCGAACTAGTGGCACAAACTTGGGTAGAGTAGGCTGGAAAAAGCTCACCAAAGACAAGGTTGCAGATGTGATACCATGGTTGTCACTATAAGCTGGGTTCAAGGTCAAGAACAAGTGCCAGAAGAGCAGATCTAGCGTCCCTGCTACCATCACCAAACCCAAAACAACTTCCCACACTGCCATTGTTGAAAGTACACTCCTACTGTTGCTGAGATGATACCATGTCAATGCTTGAATTTTCCTCATCATCACTCCTGCAACCCATGAATTTTCATTCCTAGAATCCATGAACACCCACCCGATCAATGCCTCCTTTCCACAATATATTTGAGATTTCAAGCATCACAGGTGAACCATATATATATATATATATATAAATTGCCATAAAATTGTTTTAATTTGCTGAATCTATTTTATGGCAATTTGCGTTAGTATATATAATTATTCAGCAGCCCCCATTAATCAGTCTAAACTAATTCAGCCCATGCAAGAGCTTAGTATCATGATCTCATACAATTATTATTAAATTGTTGAATTCAGCTGAATCAGATCAAAGGTGGCTGCACAGTATTATAATTCCTAGCGCATGGATGATTTGAAAGAGGTGATGAATTTACAAAACGCAAGCAGAATCATTCAAGCTAGATGATCATGGGGTGATTGCAGTCTACCACTACTTAAGAACCCCTGGACCAGTCAGGCTTCAATGACTGGAGCTGTGGATGCATTCAACACCCACCCACCACGTCTCATGGCACAAAAAATTTCATGGCAATGTGCTACACAGTCAAAGACGTGGGAACTTTAGCCAGAAAGAATTTAAAGGAAAAAAATTATTTATATATATTACTGCTTCACATGATATTAACCTGTTGAGCCGCTATAGGGCCCCGTTGTGGGGGCAGATTTTTGCTATCATGCTATAGCCTTAGGGGTGGCACATCATAGGTGGTTTTTGTAACATGTTTAGACAAATTTGTGTACAAATGCAGGAGTTATTGAATATTGTACAATCCCGTCATGTTGAGAACCCAATAAAATCAAAACTAGAAAGGTTTTAGCATGTTTAAGGTCCACTCTGATTAGAACTGTTTAAAAACCCTCGATGAGTAAGGTTTTATGGAGGTGATTTCATAAGTTTTAGACCTAAGGTGTGGCCTAATGTATATTGAGTTTTGAGTAATTTTTGTCAAGTTGAAAATTCAGCATTTAAAAAAAAAAAAAAATGAAGATTGGATTTCAGACTTAGGCTAAAGAAGTTGTTACAATTCAATATTACAATAATATGTGCTCAATGATACATGTCACACTAATTCCAATGAATTTTGAAACTTGTCTATTAAGTCACAATTGGTTAAATTTTTGTGCATTTGGTAAAGATTGGGAAAACAGGAATGTACATTGAATCATGAATGTTGATTGATTTTTAGTCATAGATGTTTTCTTTTTAACAAATTACACAACCTTGGAGTTTCATGATGTTTACTATCATTGTTCAGGCACTAGAATGATTAATTGCTGCAGAACTTTTAGAAGAGAAAGTACGATCGTGATTCCTGCCAGACTTGTTTTGTAATTGTTAACTGCATGAGAGGTTCTTACAAAAAAATTAAATGTTTTAGTTGTGAGACATTTTCATGCAAACATTGATGGGTGTTTGGATATTTGTCTAAATAATTTTTGCAAAGAGCAAAATATTGATAAGATGTGATACTAATTTGATGAAGTTTTCATGTTTTCATAAATTTATTTACTGCTTAATTCTGCTTGATTCCTAGGTGCAAACTTATACCAAAGATGGCCACAAAGGATGTGTAAGTCACATGTACATGTTATTATGCATCTGTTTCAAAATTTTGTAAATTTGTTGACTCCTAAGGTTGGCCAATAGCGCAATAAAATGTCTTCTCCCATTGAATGTGAATGGAGTTGAAAATCTTGATAGTCTTCTTCCCAAGATGTGGCAAGTGATTGTCCCTGCCCAACCCAAGCTACCCAATGCTCAACCCACTTAAGTTAATCCATTTTTGCCTTATTTTGGGGCAATGCGAAAATTTTCAAATGAAACAAAAGGGAGAAATTTGTAAATAATGGAAATTTTGTCATTTTATAGTTGGGGGCCTGCCTATCTAACTAAACAAATTTTGTGAGGAAAATTATGTTGGACTTTAGAGTTGATGTTTTGTAACCTTTGCAATGCAATTGCTGAGTTCAATTCACAATTTACATGAAAAGTGCTGAAACTGGAATAGGCTTGTGTCAGATGAGAAAAAAGCCTACAGATGTGGCCAATTGGATTGTTAGAATGAGAGCCTTGAATTATTGTTTTAAGTTAACTTCAGTAAACTGGTACTTAAATGTTGTAATAGCATTATAGGCTTGTTCAGATGACCTGCAAAGAAAATATATATATATATCGTAGCCCAGGGTCAGTTTCCACATTAACAAACCGAATTTTATTTTTTTTCAAAAAATGAATTTGCTTTTTAAATTTTGAAATTATATTTTTTCCCGTCATCTACTATGATATTGTGATATGAGTAGTGAAATTAATCAAGATGTAGCCTATGATAATTATGATGATTTACAACTTGTCAATTGCACATTTCCACAAAATTTCATTTCACAATTTTGGGGATTATTTAATGACAAAACCAAGCTTAGGGTAAGGTATTTATTTGAGTCTAGAGATTCTCCATCATCATTTTGCATTCCATAAGAATTAGAATAAAACATGTACTATATAATTCTTTCATATATGTTTTGAAGTCCATGATGGGTGTTTATTTCTACCAGCCACACTTTCTCACAGTTATTATGCATGGCATGAGGACTTGAATCTCGAAGTCTTCTTCATTTTGCTTAGAGTTGATCAATTTTGAATCTGCAATGAAAAGCCACCAATCTGTATTTCATCAGTATATGACCCAGATGTATGTTAATCTTGTATCACATTTATGTTGATTCTTGGTGGCAATTGTGGATTGTCACCATGTATGTCCATTATAGCATTGCCAGGATTGAAACCATTTTACCATCGTTACCAGTACTTGATAATTAAAAGAGGAGGAAAATTTGAGTGAAGAGGATCTTGACATACCTAATCCAAATGTAATCACCTAAAGCTTCTGCTTCATCATAAAGTGAGAGAAACACCACCAAATGAAACCTCATCGGTCTCTTCGACATCAACAACTCTGAACATAAAGTCATTCAATCTCCCACACCTACATCATTTCAAACACTGCATATGCTGATAGACGGGTTTATCAACAAGAGACCCAAAATCCAAAGAGCATCCAGAATAGAAAGAGGTCAAGTGAACCTACAAAACCATCCATGTTTAACCTTACAGAGAACAGAAAGGAACACGTATCTCTCATACAAATAATCGAGAATTGTCCATTCTCACGATTAGGAAAAGCCAGAACAAGCTTAAAACTTCTTCACTAAGTCATAGAAAAACTTCCCAGAAAAGGACTTCAAAAACTGAGAACAACAGATATTACATTGACAGGGACAAAACAAGAACAAGAAAACAAAAAAGAGTACACATGTAGTATGAACAATGGTGACAGTCTTTCACTTGTTCAGGGACCATCAACAGTAACATGTATGATAGGGACCTCTCTATCATAACTTCCCCACTGACATAACTCAGCTCCATACGGCTCAGAGTATAGGCCAGTGTAGACACTAAAGTATGTCCTGAGTTTCTGGTGCAAGTCCAGAAGCAACCAGAGGACTCAGTCATGATACTGGTTAGCAACAAGCAACAACACTAGGGAAAACTACAAAAAGAAAAGAAAAGAAAAGAAAAGGGGAAAAACAAAACAGACACACAGAAAAGGAAGACAAAACATACAGAAACAAACTGCAGAGACAAAACATAGACTAGACAACAGAATGGAAATCCAATCATCGTGCCTGAATCCATTGCAAAGCATCTCTCTTTACCAAGCTGAACTTAGTGCACACACCACACCATAAATCAAACAAAGTGTGTCCAATATTTTGTTTTAGTTAAAGTTTGGAACTCACCCACCACACAGACAAATATGCTTGCAATGAGCTGCAAAGCTATGGCATCAGAAAGCACTCACCTTCATAGATGTGAGTTAGGCCAGACCGCAATAGTAGGCTCATGCACAGGGTTTTGACAGCCAGCTACCAAATGGATTTTAGGATGACATGCAGACTGTCCACTTAACACTCAGAAATCAAGCCTTCTGCACTACCACTTTAGTAAAAAGAAGCATTGTTATATAGCATTTCCCAATGCTCAAAAGTAATAGAAAGTAGTCTTCAAAACCACAGTTTCATACCAAATAGCAAAAAAGGAATCGAAGATTCTTTGCCTCACAGCCTCAGGAATTTGGACTGTAGAAAGAACAAAAGAATAATCTGTCCCATATTGCAAATTCTAGAACATTTCACCTATTGCTAACTGCTATTGTTACAGAACATGTCTCCTCCTACTTTGTTCTTGTTGTTTGAAAGCCTGAGACGACTAATGAATTCTGTTTGCGTAATCAACCTGTTTGTGTAAGAATGTAGGAACTGTTCTACAGTTGGACATACACAGACTTTTCAGGGGCTCTTACAAGAATTCATCAAGTTCCCATCTTCTTCCAGTCAATATGGAGACTGAAGCTACCAAAGTTCACCATCTTCAAGTCTTTGAGGAGATATGTTGACAAATACAAAGGAACTCAGTTAAGAGGGTCTGAAATGACAACCACAGGTTGGCATGGAGGATTATGTTGTTAATTGAATCTGTTGATAAGTGCCTATGAGAATCTCTGGATTCTGGTTTCATCACCACCATTTTGATAACCCAAAGGGATTCTGTGATGCTCCATCTGCTCGCACTTTCCTGCAAAATCCTTCAGAACATCAATAATGCTCTCTATAAGAAAAGCATGTTAATTGCAACTTGAGAGATCTGAAGCAACAATGCAAGGAGGATTGTTTTGTTACCCGAAATCAATTACAATGACACTAACATTGTCTTGTCCATTACGCATCTGCAAAAGAATACCCACAATTACTTGCTGAAAGAAAGTAGATGTTATGAGCAGCAACTTTACTAAGTATGCTTGCCTGAAGAATACGAAAGTGACATTCCAATTATTCAGCAGCAGAACATGGAAGTTGGAAAGAAGAGGGGAGATTCACCAGAGCTTCTTTGGCGATTTCTTCAGATGCATGCTGGATTTGACAACCCACAACAATCTGGTGATCAGAGCTCTTTACCAAGAAAGTAACATCATCCCCACAAGTCAGATCCTCTCTGATCTTTCCAACAAGAACAGATGCATATGCAATTGCATACCTACAGATCAAATTGGCATTTACCTGTGCATCAGCATGCTCCCTCAATTTCTTTCGGATAAATTGTACAGCATCAGCACTGCCAGTACAAAAGGTATGTGAGTTTTTAACTCTGTATCTACATACACTGGTGAAAATGACACTCTAAACTTGCTCTGTCTTCAAGACACACAAGCATGCTTTCCAATAGGAAGAAGATCTATCACCAAACTTCTTACTAGAAATACCTGGTGCAACTAATCAAGGCATCCCACTATAAAACCCTGTTGTGTATGTTATCACTGTTTGGTAAATCCTAAAGACACATCATGAACTCATGAGCAAATGTGGACCAGACTCACCTTTTGAATGAATCCCAAAGACCATCAGAAGCTAAAATGATAAACTCCATGTCTTCTTCAACATATATGTGACTTGTGTCCGGTAAAGCCACTAGCCATTCTCCATCCAATTTTTTCCTGAGCACACCAATACATATATGTATGCTCATCAAACACAGAAACCCAACTGAGGTGTAGAGGGAGGGCCTGCAGGTTACCAGACATCATGTCCTTGAGGAGCATTATGACAATGATGGCTACCAGTATTTACCAAAGTCCAACAAAAAGCAGCACAAAAGTTGCAGCTTTCAGAGAAACTCACGTGGATGCAAATGCTTCGGTCCAGCGTCTGTGCTTTATTCCCTCTTCAATCATCCTGCAATCAAGCAGGCTGAGCTCAGCACCCATGACATTCATCAAAATAGAATCAGGGCATTTTAGCCCAGCCATAGGATTAAGAGTACTTACTTTTTCTTCTGTGACTTGAATGGAACATCTCCAAAGGCACGTGAAACAGACAGAGACCCACAAACTCGTCCATGGCTGACCTGGATACACATATTGAACCAATTGCTGTTCTTTAGTAAGAAGTGACTGGCAGGTATACTTGATTGCAGCTTCATACAAGCAGACTGAACGGGAGAGATTCTGGTCTTGCCATTACACACCCAGCCACCTGCTGCCTGAATACGTTTAACCTCTGCCATAGAGGACTTGCTATTTCCATATGGTCGATGGTCTGAACAGAGATCCACAGCTCTTCCCCCCCTGCTCAAAACCTGTAACAATTTCCGCTTCACTCACGTTCAAATCTAATCAGCTAACCCTCTGCAAATTGATCCTACATATTCTTATTGAACTGGTTGATAACATCTTTAAGCCAGCATGAACTATATGCAGAAGTGAAGATTATTATGCTTTCATATACAGTGTGCCACAAACACCCTGGCACTTGCATACAATTAGCCAAGAACATTGGCCAAGAATACTGTGAAGAGGCTTATAATGCAATGGCATTCAGTTTCCTTCTGAGATATGATTAAACCATCCTGTCACCACTGCAGTTAAAAGAAGCACTACCCACTTTCACCACATATAACATTGTGATCTTCAGCCACGTGAAATTGAACAAAGCGAGAGGGGTATGAACAGGGAGAGTTCAAGGGAGACAGAAAGAAATGGTGCAAGCAATTACCCACCGCACGTGAATCCCCCACATGGGCTAGTAGCAACCGATCAGAGCGGATAAACATAACGGTTGCTGTTGATCCCGAGTCAACCTCTGGCCCTATTTGAGTCTCTTCCAACCTACAGCCATATTACCCATCAAATGAAGCACGCTGAGAAATCAAACAAGAAACCTAGTAGGATCTGTGCAAGTTGTTAAATATGGTAAATGCATTTACTGTCAACAGACAATTTGCATAAGGTTGTATGGTCCATCAGCTGTAGCCCTCTGTTCTGTGCAGTACTGGAGTGATGAATGGATGGTGGAAGCAAATACAAGTTCCAATATCCCCCACAATGTTGAGGAATGTAATAATCTAGATTGGACTCACAGTTTGTAAATGCAATATTTCGCTAATTGTGCCAGAGGATTACTTGGAAGTGTTGTCCAAGAATGTAATGTCATGTGAAACTAGTCATCACTGAAAGTTGTTTCAGTGGTATGGGCATCTCTATGACAAGGTTAGTACCTCCTCCTTATTCACCACTTGTGCTATAATCCACAGAGGGAATATAGAGCAACGGACTGCATACCATGAAAGAAGCCGTTTGTCGGTGTGCAAAAATGCATGAGTTAGAGCTGCCTCTGCCTCACTCAAATCCTTAGATTCCAACAATGCACCTCCATCCAAGGCTGTTACACATTCCTTGTAGAGCTCATCCCTGTCAACATGTGGACCAGCCATACAAAAATTCAAATTCCTTCATAAAGGTCACACATACTCCACGTCAATTGAGATAAAGCACATCAGAAGTATGAAAAAGTTCCCATTCTAGCCAACAAATATTCTGCTCAATTTTTTCAGAAAACCGTTTTCCTCTGCAAAAATTGTCTTAAGAGTAAATCTTAAGAGAAACAAAAGTATACAGTAACAACAGCCTGGTCCCAATTTGTGTTCCCATGTTTTTCTGGTAACCATAGCCACCACCAGTTTGCAGGTCACCACACATCAGTTTGCTTCACAAGTCTTGCCCACATGAATCCAACCATATTTAGCAAGGTTTCCAAAATCTTCCGGTTAAGTGCCACATACAGCGAGGAAAGTGACCATGGCTGGAGCTGGTGCAGAGCCCAAACACCTCGTAATACATTCAACATGACTGCCACAAAAGATTGTAGCAGTTTGTAGCACCTCTCAAGAAGCCCTGCTCCAATTTTATGAGACTAAAAATCAGAAACTGCTTGCATTCTTGACCATGTTTTCTTACTGACACTTAGACCACTTCCAAGCGGAGATTGACTTGCTTCTTTTGTCCCTACCTCAAAAACTGAGCAGAAGAGAATCCCGCGTGACCGTCGAAAATCGCGGCGTATACGAATCCGTTTGGACCATGTGACTCCAACACGACTTCATCTTCCATCTCCTCACGAGGTCCCTGAAGCGCGACCTGTCCAATAGTGATCCCACTATCCACAGCAACTTCTGCCTGCGCCGACCCCGATGCCACATGAAGAGCTCCCTCGTGCGCTGCTGCTGCCGATGATTGTTGCTGCCCCGTCTGCATCCACCTACTACTACTCCGCACCGCCACTCCACCTCCTCGCCCGCCGTGGGTGTATTTGTGTGTCATACCACTAGAAGCCGAAGAACAACAGCAAGCGGAAGACGCAACACGAAGAAGGTTCAAATAAACAGCACTGCGTTCTATGGCTCCGGAATGCAACGATGCTCCTCCATACAAGCTCCCAGATGAGTACCGTCTTGCTTGTAGCAAAATGCTTGGTCTACCTGACAGCGCTAACCCTGCCATTGCTCCTCTCTGTTCTCTCCCCCTCCACTAATTCCTTCCGAGTATCTCAGACAGAATCAGAAGCATCCTTGGTTAACCCTGAAGCTCCACTCTCCATCTCTCTTAAAAATCAACTCTACTGATTCATCGCTTTCTATTCAAGCTCGCACAGAATTAATTACAAAAGAGCATGTTCGTTCCACAAGCCACCGCCATTCATTCAAGGCCCTCTCTACAGACATAGCTCCCTCCTCATGTCTCTAAACTCTCCCTAGACTAATATCTCAAACAAAAAAGCTTCAATTCTCCACGTTTCCAAGGAAAAATTGCATCTACGGGTTCTCAGACGCGATTTCCGCGGACTGCAGACGCAAAAGACGATGGACGCATTTGGAAAGCGCGCAGCAGCAAGCGAAAAGGTCCACTAGAGGAAACAAGGGCGCTTGTTTCCCTTCCGACCGTGATCTTGAGAAATGCGAAGGCAGGAGGAGTCTCCTCATCTGTCCGGCGCACCCCCCTTGTGTTGTGTGCGTGTGTGTGGCTCTCCATGCTGGTGGTGAAGAGAGGGGTAGTTTCATCATCCAGGAAACAAAGCATGTATGAATGAATCTTTGTGGATGAGAAAGTAACTTAATTCAATTTCGTGGATGACACGAATCGATGAAGTTTGGATGAGAAAATAACTTCATTCAATTTCGTGGATGACATGAATGTATGAACTTTTTTGGATGCGAAAGTAACTTGATTCAATTTCGTGGACGACACGAATCGATGAACTTTTTGGATGAGAAAATAACTTCCTTCAATTTCGTGGATGACACGAATCGATGACCTTTTTTTCGTTGAGAAAATAACTTCTATCAATTTTCGTGGATGATATGAATGGATGAATGTCTGTAGAAAATTAACTTCTATTAATTTTGTAGATGATATGTTATGGATGGATTGTTTGTGGATTTGAGAAATTTTTTAATTATTTTCTATCAATTTTGTGGATGATATATGGAGTGGATCGATGTTTGTGGATTTGAGAAAAATCATATCTATCAGATTTTTTGGATGATACATTTTGTGGATCGATGTTGATGGATTTGAGAAAACTGATAGATTTCTATCAGTTTTTTTGGATGATATATGTTGTGGATAGATATTTGTGGATTTGCGAAAATTAATTTCTTTCAGTTGTGTGGATGATTTTAGTTCGTAGGGTAGTACTTTGTATGCGTCTTGACCTGTGGGTAACTACAGTATTTGTAGGCAAGGATATTGTGTTTAGATTCCTTAAAGAGTGTAGCAGTTTAGGTGATAGATTTATCCGTAAAGTTACCCTCTGTTTCACCCCCTATTTCGTCTGCTTTCGCCCCCCTATCCCCTCTTTCAGTGGTGTCCGCAAAGTAATGAAATTTTATTAAATCTGGGTATTAAATGCTGGAACTCAGCATTTAATGCACAAGGTTCGAGAGTAATTATAGTAGTTGTACATGTAGGAGCAGTGAAAATATATGTAGCAGCAGCAGTGGAGGCGCTCAGGAAAAAAGAAAGACAGGATGAAAAATTGAGTTTACCACCAAAATTGGTGGAAAAACTAGTTTGGGTTCCCAGTTATTTCCTTTTGTAATATTTTCATTCCCAGTTACGCGTTTGATGCCCTATTATGCCGAAACTGGCTGTTTTCGCCCCCCCTAATCGCCTGACTTTACGGATAACTCTAATAGGTCTACTATTATATGAGGATTTTCTTAAGATGATATTCTGGCTTGTGTTGAAACTTGAGATTAGACAGAGAGTTATAACATTTTGAAGGATTTTGGTTTTCCTTTAGAGGATTTTTTGAAGGTTATATTTTTGCATGGTGAAATATTTGGGTTTTCATAATTCATTTTTTGCCTTAAGATACTTTTTAATGTAAATGGCAAGGCGACAGTGTGACACACCCCATGTTAATTCTATTTATTAGTTGTTGGGTGCACCCAAAGTTTTTTTCAATTATTTGTCATTTCATTTTATTTTATTTTTTGTTTACTTGTGGAAAGAGCCACTTTGGATACTGCAAAGGCACGAAGTGAGTGCCTTGGGGCCAGGTACCCAACATCAAAGGCCAAGGATGAGACCATTCCATGGTGTTAAGGTCCAGGGTAGCAGATTCAATTTTTTATTTTATTTTTTAAATCCATGTTCAACAAAGATTTTGGTCACAATTATGAGTGTGTGACCATCACTGGAAGATTACGGGACGTAATGTGGTCAAGAAAATGACATAATATGCTACCCTAGACCATAACTTCCCACGCCACCTTCCACCCCTCTAGCAAAAGTAGCTTCATGTTGGCACACCAAACCATTCTGGTGGCAGAATTGGTCGACCCTGCCGATTCTGCCACTAAAAATTGGCCTGTTTATTCTGCCATGTAAAATGTCCTGAATTTTTGCAGAATACGTGTCCGAACGAGTAGGCCTTCTGGAACTGACAAACGACGGACGAAAACTGACGTCGTTGATGATTATTTCGTCAACTGTACTATCTCGTCGTCAAGCCCTAATATCGACGGCCACGATCGTGTTCCTGGCGAAACCCTAAACGGCCTCGTCTCTCTCTCGTATCTATTGCGTCGCTGCGATGAGTTGCTTCTCTTTTGTCTCCGATAAGGGTGGCTGAATCTTTGTGCCCGATTGCAGTTTAAGGATTGGAGCGATGGCGGCTGCCGCGCGACCTCTAGTAACAGTGCAAGGAGGGGAGGGAGATGCGGCAATCGACTCGGCAACTCTGCCTGCGGTGTTTCTCTCACCTATTCGCCCAGATGTGGTGCAGTCCGTGCACACGTCTCTTGCCAAGAACAAGAGACAGCCTTACGCCGTGAGCACGAAAGCCGGGCACCAGACCTCTGCGGAGTCATGGGGGACCGGGAGAGCTGTATCGCGTATTCCTAGGGTTCCAGGAGGTGGTACGCATCGCGCAGGCCAGGGAGCTTTCGGCAACATGTGCCGAGGTGGTCGGATGTTCGCTCCAACCAAGATCTGGCGACGATGGCACCGTAAGGTGAACCTGAACCAGAAAAGGTATGCCATTGCATCTGCATTGGCAGCCTCCGCTATTCCATCGCTGGTTCTTGCGAGAGGCCACCGTATTGAGAAGGTTCCGGAAGTGCCTCTGGTTCTCGAAAACTCTGTTGAGTCCATTGAGAAGACATCTGCTGCAGTCAAGCTGCTAAAGAAAATTGGAGCTTATGAGGACGTTGAGAAGGTTAGGGCCAGCCATAACATCCGCGCCGGTAAGGGGAAAATGAGGAACAGGCGCTACATTTCTCGCCGCGGCCCTCTTGTTGTCTATGGCACCGAGGGTGCGAAGCTCGTGAAGTCGTTCAGGAATGTGCCGGGTGTGGAGATTGTTTCCGTGCACCGCTTGAATCTCCTTCAGCTGGCTCCTGGTGAGTTGCCCTGATTTGTAAAGACCCTGCTTTCTCTCCTGATGTATGTGGGAATTCGCTTTTGATGGTAATGGAAGCATCTCGATCATCGTAGACATAACTTCGAGAGAGTCACAATCAGAACGTTACATTGGCAGGAAATAATATCTGGTACAGCACATTGACCACAGTTGGAGCCTCAGTTGTGCAGGCCCAAACGGTAATTCACAATTGTGGTTCCTCAGTATTACAGAATCAGATGTATTCCTGTGCTGTGGAGACTCTTTAATGAATTACAGTTTCCTACTCCTGATTTGGTGGCAATAGAGCTTTCTTTGTGGATGCAACAATTGGTTTGCTTGCAAAGCCACTAAGATGGTTGAGCTATTTTTGCATTCACTGTCTCGTAGCATAGCCAGACCTAGATCCACCAGGAAGTTATGCATGGATGTGAAGGATGTTTCAGGATGCCCGAACCACTACCATCCATCTAGGTCTGACTACACTGTAGTCTTAGATACTGGCTTCTGGAGATGAGTGGCTCTTCCCAGTGCTTCTGGAAAATGCCACAGAAGCTCTGGATACAGGTGTTTGAACAATGGTTTGCCAAAAAAATTAGGCTGCAAGTATGATCTTATCTTAGCTGCCACCCAATATTGGGAGCTTATGAAGTCAGTGGGTAATCATGGCAGTTCATCAATAGTATCCATGATGAAGGGGATGGTCTGGCACTATGTGAGTGATGCTCACAAGGTTAAGACTGCACTCATTCTTGTCAGGTTAGTTTTTTTTTGCTGATTCAACTGGATTACTTTTAAGGTGTTCTTCTGGTTTATCTCTGCAATCGCATAGGTATTATTTAATGTATGCCTGGCATCACACTGTGTCTTTAATTTTGATGTCTCTGTGGTCTGGTAGGAGGTCATCTTGGCCGATTCATTGTGTGGACAAAGTCAGCATTTGAGCAGCTGGATGCCATCTTTGGCACCCATGAGAAGAAGTCAATTGTGAAGAAGAATTATGTACTTCCCCGTCCCATCATGTCCAACCCTGATCTGGCTAGAATCATCAATTCAGATGAGATCCAGAGTGTTGTCAGACCCAAAAAGGTGGAGATCAAGAGACGGGCACTGAAGAAAAACCCATTGAAGAATCTGGGAGCTCTTCTTAAACTCAACCCATATGCTAAGACTGCAAGGAGGATGGAGCTTTTGGCCCAGGAACAGCGGGCCAAGGCAAAGGCTGAAAAGCTTGATATCAAAAGGAAGACTCCCAAGGTAAAGTTTCTATTCTTCTTTGTTATTTCAGGCACAGTCACTCCCTGAACCAATCTGTTCTCTCTACTTGTGGCTTCTCTTCAAATCTGCAGTAAGTTCAGTGACCCCATTTGGTATGTCATCTCACCTGTTATGTTATGTTCTCCAACTTCATGGTTGCGAAAAACCTGGATAATTGGTGTAGATAAAAATGGGTTCCCTCACCTGAGTTTTGCACTTTTGCATAGGATGTACAGTGGATTATGAAGAAAAATTGCTTAGGAAGATTGTTTATTGCACATTTGGCAAAGCTTAGTGTATACTTTTTGAATTTGTACTAAATTACCACAGGGCATGGTAGGATAGTAGTTTGCCTCCATTTCAGATTGCTCTCATTGTTTTTGCCATTAAGGTCATCAATTAAAGCAAGTCATTATGACTCGGTTTGAGTCCATAATAAGATTTGCGTCGGAAGATGACAATACTAGTTCAGTCACTGTCTTGCATGATGAGGGCCTATGCATTGCTGGATTTGCCCAAGCAGACATGACCACATTAGATGACAGATCTTTGTTGCCCATATAGCACAAGCTCAACTTGAAATGCACAGTTGAAGACAGATTGTTCACCAGGATGGATCTTTTTTAGTGTTTGTCAGATTCAGGGAAGTATATGCTAGCCCTGTGAATCAAATTGTGCATAGGACATTAAGATTCCATCTTAGAAGTCTGACTGCATTTATGTTTCTGCTTTGGGTTGCAGCCTGAGGAGAAGGAGGCAGCAAAGAAGGCAGGATCTGCCTGGTATAAGACCATGGTTTCAGACAGTGAGTACACAGAGTTTGAAAACTTCACTAAATGGTTGGGTGTCTCACAGTAAATTGGTTCATTTGGTTAGCCTGACTTCTTGTTTGGAACTAGACCTTTTGACCATGATTTTGCCCGGTATTCTATATCACAGCTGTGTTAGCAGCAATGCAATTTTTCAAACAGGTGGTGCTATATATTGTCTTGAGTCCTTCACCAAGGCCATCATGATGCAAATATATGTCTTGTGTTGTGGCTGTCTTGCAAGACATCTGTGTGACTGTTAGTGGAAAACAAAGTAGGGCTGTGTTCTCCTTGTGCACATAAGGTTGCATGTCTTTTTCTCCAACTGTTGTGGCTGTGCCACACCACCGAAGGCCAGGGAGTTGAAAAGGAATTTCAGTCATGGTTGGTCCATGATGTAGAGAGGAAGTCTTTTTTTGGTGGTCTTTCCTGGTACACTTGGTGAAGGTGGATTCTTCTGTTAATTTGCTAGCCCAAGAAGAATTGCTTGTGACTAGATAATTGTTTGCCACTCTTGTCAACAGTGAGTGATATGGATATTGATCTAATGGTCACCAAGGTGTCAAATGGCAGGCCCTGCAAAGCTTTATGTCAAACAGATTCAGATCAAAGCAGTGGCACATACATCTTTCCTCAAGATGTGCAGTGATTCCCATCATCACAGATTTGAATGTATGCAAAAGCATCATAAATGGAAAGAACAAAGAAAGACTGGAATGTATTTGGAAGCATCAAAGAGAATAACGGGAAATTCTGAATGTATGTGGAAGCTTAAGGGAAAAAACAAGAGAGATTTTGAACATATTCAGAATTGTCAAGGGAAAACCAAGAAATGTATATGAAGTCAACAAGAGAAAGAACAGAAGAAAGCTAGGATGTATGTGAAAGCAACCAGGGGAAAGAACAAAAGAAACTTTGGATTGAATGTGGAGGTATAATGGAGAGAATAGAAGGCTTGAAATGTAGGGTTTAACTGGGTGTGGATAGATTTGTGCATTGAATTACTTTTTTGACTTGCCATCTTGAGAATTATTTAACAACCACCATCAGTTGCCTCCTAGCTTTCCTTTACTCTCTCAACCATTCCATAGCGAGCCACGAATTTGACTATTGATTCCATGGGGCTTCATGGTTATCATGCAGGCCATATGCATCTCAGGTATGAAGAATTGTCCATCAACTATTGTAGACTTTCCAGATCTGGGTTCTGGATTTGATCACCTAAGAAATGCATACTGAACACTCTCAACCCTGTCTGATTTGAGTTCTTCTGAAACTCAATATTCTTCCCCTCTTCAGGAGATGCAAAGGAAATGGTCAGAAGAAGAGAGTTCTTGTGAATCAGATGTAAATATTGTTAGCACCGAGATTTGCATTTATTTTGTTCTTCTTTTTTTTTTTGGTATCTTTTTGTTTTGGGTACGTATTCCAGGGCCACAACATTTTGTGTAGCTGGTACTGGCAGGATTTGAAACCTTCTTTCTGACTTGAAGAGTTCCTCATGTGAATGCAGAGCTGCTGTTACACAACTCAACATCTCTGTTTATGTCATGTGAAGAGTTTGTCATATGTCATATGAGCACAAAAGGTTTGGTACTTTTGTGTTTGTTAGCTATACCTATTGTACTACCCATCCACATACATCTACCTACCAGGTAACCACCAATAGCCTTTACCCACCAACGAGTAACTACTTACATTCCCTACCTACTTACCAATGATTCTATACTCACTTAAATATGAAGTTTACATAGTTATATAATGGTGCATTCACACTTGATGTTAAATCAATGTTAATTGAAAATTTAGGTGGCATCCTAGGTGGCACCCAATGTTAAATGGGCGATAGCATAATGTTAAGTGAATGTTAGTTTAACATAAAATCTTCACCATAAGTAAGTTTTAAGTCTTAAATGACTAGTATGGTGTTAAGGAACTCAACACTAGAGTCCCTAACACCAAGTGTGAATGCACCTTGAGTGTGAGAGAGAAGAAGTAGGAGGGTTTATAGGATAGGTTACCAAGGTAGATTCTCCATAACTTGGTTGTGATTCATCCACAACTTAGTCATATTGGGTTTCCAATGGAACAAATGAAAAATAGGTCAGAGACTTGACATCCATCCCACTCGTTGGAAACATGATGGTTAGAGCATCAAGCTTTAGGTATAGACCAAGAATGAACGTGGGTAGCAATGGAGGAATCAATGGACTGATGAAACAACATGAGAGAATGAAAATTTGACAAATGGAATGATGAAATGACAAGTGGAACAATAAAATGATGGAATTATGGATTGACATTGAAATAGAACAATGGATGGAACACTAGATTCATGGGGATAAATGCATTACCTCTTTCATTCTCATGACCAAGGTTCTTTTGGATATCCCATTGCTTTTCTTGGCACCCTTGTTCAATCTCCATTGTCCCTACTGCCATTCTCACTTTATTATTTCATCATTTGTGTTGCGCCACTTGCCCGTCCATACTATTGTCTTAATCATTTGCCCAAACTTATTCAGGATATCCCCAAAGCCTAGATTCTTCAGATACAACTTCAATTGGATGTATTTACATCATCATCTCTAGTTGAAGACATCCCAAGACCTCAATGTCCCATACTTGGACATCCCATCCCCCCTATGTAGAATGTTTCCCAAACTTATCAAGTTTCATAGAAAATCATTCCTTTATTGAGAAAAATCGAATTTTCTTTTTAGGAAATATGTTATTATAAAAACTTGTAACCCCAACGATATCCAAAGGAAGTCGATGCAATCATTTTTTTTTCATTCATTTGTGTTTTCATGTTCATACCATTTAAAATACAACTTGAGTGGAAAATAAATTAAAATAATCACATGAAAGTTTTCTTTTTTTGAAAATTTCCTTAAATTTCTGTAATTTTTTTCTTACAAAATTTGAATTTTAAATCCAATTTGGTTAACAACCAAAGCTTGAAATTTTCAAAATTGTTTAAAATTCAAATTTGTGGTAGGAAATGTTGGGAATCATTAAGCTATACTAGGTAACACTTTGGGGACAATGGTAAACATTAGGTAATGTCAGTGCCACATTTTTAAGTTTGTCAAATGGTATTAAGGGTAAAAAAGCTATCAATTACAAATTTTGTAACAAATTGCAAATCCAAGGCACTTTCCATATTAGCTTTTTTTTATAAAAAGGCATGGGAGCTTTGAGATGGAATTAAAATGAACTAACAATCACAAGTTCGAAGTGAAATCAATTTGCACAAGCTAAAAAAAAGACCATTAATGTAATCTAAAGCCAAAATGATGCATGTACAAGCCATAGACGACACAATTCACAAAACACACCATGACCTAGACTTGGGAGGAGGTCATCACTTTGCTTCCTATAATATACTTTGTGATTGTTTGGTGAGGGTGCATCAATGTGACAAAAAGACCTAGAACTCTAAAGAGGGAGTATTGAAAATTCTTGATTTTGCCAAGGTATGAATATTGTAACTTTGCAAGCTCATAATTCTTGCATACAAGTTCCAATTGAAGAGTTCTCAAAAACAAAGTTGTAATCATTGAAAAAACCTTTCCAATGTCATTTTCAATTCAAAGGTCATTTTACCTTCGTTTTTTGGGCTTTCAATGGTTGGAAATCAAAATGTCAACTTGATTCACAACCCTTTTTTTTGTCCATAACAAGAATTTCATATATCCAAATGGAGATTGGGGGCTCATTTTTTGTATTTACTTTTCAAGACCTTTTCCAACCTAAAGAAGGACAAATTCAAAATCATTTTCTATTTACATTTTTGTCCCAAAATTTTTGAAACATTATGGGATGCTAAGTCTATGCAAAGTGAAAAAACCACTTGAAGGTGTTGGGATTCATTCTTTCACATTTGTGGCAATGTTTTTGAATCGTAAGACATTTTCCCTATTGGTCCCACTCTCATGCCTTAGTTTTGGTCACAAGCCTAAGGTCAACTTGGTCTTAATAGTTGAAAAGTGTTAGGTAGCACATATGGAAGTTAATGCAATGTTAAGACATTTGGGCACCATGTCAAGAACATTATGTAGGACATCAAATAACTCAAAAAATGTCAAGGGCATGCCAAAAAGTCTAGGTAATGTTAAGATGTCTAAGCAACATGTTAATAACACACAACACACTAAAAATGTTAAAACACTGAAAATGTTATGGCCTTCAAAAAAGTTGTTGTTTCATCAATGATATCATTAGGGATGACATTAAGTAACACTAATAAAGTATGGGCAATGTCAAAAAAGCCAATTACAATATAAATCCAAAACATAAAAGTAAAAAATATTTTTTAATAGAAAATTATTGAAAAAATCATGCAACTAGGATGCATAAGAATGTCCTTATGATGTCAATAGGATGAAGGATCTCCCTCCTAACAAACTTGGTTATTTGTTACTTCAATTGTCATGAGATCTTTATGATATTACAAGTTGTTGATGTGAGTTTCTTGAAGGATTATCATTTGCAAATAAGGTTCATGGGTTTGAACTTTCCTCATAAAAAACCTTGTTTGTTTCAACCCTATGTTTGTGACTATTGGTGCAACCATAATTCAAATCAACTAATTTTGCAACTGCAATTGTTGTAATCCTATGTATCTCCAAGTTGTGGGTATTTTTAATCACATGTCCAACTAAATTCCAACACATTCCAATTCATAGTTGTAAATATGACCATTTGTTTTGATTGTTGTGCATTTTAGATGAAAAGGTGCATGAAAAATGAACTCATGTCAACCATAGTTGATCATATCCAACCACAAGTGAAAAACATTTTTTTCTTATAACTACTAGATCTATATTATCGAGCTTATGTGTCAACTTTTAGTAGCAAATGCACTTATCTATTGTGACTAAGGTGTACATTTGAATGAAAAGATGGATAAAATTGTTAAGGCGGTTGGTAACTAATAGGTAGGTAGGTAGATTGGTAGGTTAAATTATGTAGCTTTTAAAGATGTAGGTGGTGGATAGGTGAAGTAAGTAGCTACCTAGGCTAGGTGGGTAGCTAAGCTACATAGGCTAGGTGGATTAGGTAGGTAGGTAGGTTAAATTAGGTAGCCTCTAAGTGTAAGTAGATACGGTAGGCCTCAAGTCCTAGTTTTCAAGGATCTTTCTTAGAACTTGTAGCAATCCATTTACCATATTTCTTAAGCAAGTCTTTTGGCCTTTTCACCTAGTCACACCAAATCTCTCCCTTCAACCAACTTTAATGGGTCCATCCATAGATAAGGTATCCAAAAAAAGAAAAAAGATTCCAAGACTTTCTTAGGGCTACTTTCTACAAATAACATTTATATGAAACAAATTCAAATAAAAAAACTTGAACAATCCAAGATAAGACAATTCATGCAGTGGTGGTGATTTTTGTACATAATTGTGCATGAATATTTTGGTTTACAAGAAGAAATGCAAAAAAAAACCAAAATGGGTTCTAAAAATCAACTAAAATGTTTTTTTGCATGATTATTTCCTACAGATCCAATTTACATTTAGATTAAATTTTTTTGAACCTAATGAATATAAAACAATAGCCAAATGATTTAATGAAAGAATCATTACTTACCCAACAACATAGTTTTTCTTATTTCTATTAACAATTTTGAACCAAACTTAGTATTGGTTAATGTTAACAAGTTGAAACCATACAAATATGGATTAGACATTAAAAAGGATTCAAAGTTTAGAAAATAATTTTTTTATAAAGTTTATAGATTTTGACCACCAAAAAAATAAATTTGATGAATATTCAGAAGAAGAAATAACGTCAAAGATCATAAATATTGATTAGATAGTCGCATCAAATGAAGCTTCAATGAATCTGATGAGTTAACAAGTTATGTTGTTATTCAAAAACCATAATTATATAGTTCCATAATCATTGGATTATAAGTTAGATAGGTTTGTCACATCAAAACAAAATTTTGTCAATTTGATGACTCAGCATAGGATAGAAAAAATTTGTAGTGTACATAACAACATGTCATCAAATTTAAAGTTGTCATCAAAACAACCCAGTGCCATGTCTACGAAGTTATTAGGTCAGCATGCATTAACTATAGCCCATATTATTGTCAATATGAATTTAAACACAAGATGACATGTGTCAAAAAAATAGAAATAGGGACAAGTCATTAAAACATTAACCTTAAAGCGAAAAGTGAAATGTTACTTCATGAAAGGAAATGATTACATTTTAGAAGGTGACAAACAACAGAGCGCTTCTTCCTTTTCAATTTCTACAAACAAGTTTCTATCATTTTTTATCTCCAGAATGAATGCAAAAGAAAGTTTTGTTGAAAAGTTGCAAATATAATCCAGAGAGAAATTATAGAAGTTGAGAGAAGAAAAAGAAGAGAGATAAAAAAAACAACAAAATTTTACAAATATTTTGCCTCTGTAATTTAAATCTATAAAAAGATGTCTACCATTTTTGTCTCATGTTTATTTTTCTTCTTTTTCTCAAAGATCTTCTTCATTGTTTAAATTTAAGAATTTGTTTGAAGTAATTAGAAAAAACGATAAAAGTTCAAAGAAAATTTGAAGAGATATAATTTTAGAAAGCCTAGAAGAGAGGTAGGTACAAGTGAGCAAGTTGGTCCAATTTCCATTTGTGACTCTGAAGAGGAAAAGCAATTTGCAACGACATCAAGCAGCACCATCACAACAAAAAGAGCCTACCCAAGAGTAGATTCCAGAGAAAATCCACATTCTAAACAAGAAGCGCAACAAGAGAAGAAATCAACAGGCAATGGTTGCAAATCTGTGAGGGAAGAAGGTACATACTCACCAGGATGATGAGGTTAGGAACATAGTTATAATAAAAATCTGAAGAATATTTTGCTTTGGACAAGCTCTAAAGAGGAGGAAAGAACATGGACAAACATAGTTGGCTTGGTAGGTTTGTTTGAGGTTGAATGGAAGACTCCTTGTCACAACATTTTGGTTGAATTTTTGAACAATTGGAAATTGGATTTTGAACATAACAAAATCAAAGTCATGATGGGAGAAGAATAGAGAATTATAGACAAACATTTGTTGGCAAAGGTTTTTTAAATTTGCCATATATAGAGAAATAGAAGTAGACTAATTAGAGATGTCAAATGCCAAAGTAGCACTGTTAGACATAATTGATAGAATCCCAAATACTTACAACACCAGTGAGGGGTCGGTTGTAAAGAAAATCAAATTAAAATATGTCAATAGAATTATTGTAATTTTTCCCATTATCTACCAAAAATATAAGGTGCAATATTTTAATAATAAATTTGCCATGATGATCTCCAAAGCAGATCATGGAGAATCTATCAATTGGGTTGCAATTATGTATTTTCAATTGGTCAAAGAGTTGATCAAATGGGAAAAATGTCAAAAAAACATGAATGAAAGAATAGCCAAAAGATAACCAAAAAAGGATATATACCATTCTGTTATTGTCCTAGAAGTCATATTTAAGAAGTGGTTTCCCCTAGGAGTAGAGTCACACGAGAAGAAGAAGCAAACATAACAACCCATAGGAGGACAAGAGAAGAAAGGAGACTCTAAGGGAGAGGTTTATAAAAAACAAAAGACCTCTAAACCTTACATATGTTTCTTTTTAAAAGGAAAATAACTAAAAACTAGGACAACCAAAAGAGTAATTTTGATGTCTTAATCTGATGATGAAGAGAAGAGGGAGGTTTTGTTGAATGGGCAAAAAAGATAGGAGGATATCATAATGAGGGGTAGTATTAATCCTCAACAGGGAATAGAATTTCTGAAAAAACAACAATAGTAACATCAAAGACCAAAGGAGAAATCAATATTTCCTAAGTCTGATCCAAGATCACACATCTCCCCCAAGTAGGAACAAAGATCAGATGGCTAGGAGTACAAGAAATGGCCCAAGAAGGAGCCAAAATCTCAAGTTCAATAGGCAATATAGGAGCAAATATGAGACCTAGACTTAGATCCACTAGAAGTACAATAATATGTTCTACAAAATAATGAAGACCTTCAAGACCAAGTTTTGCAATAGGAACAAATATATGGTCTCTTGTTTATAGACAAATTTGGACTACACATAGAAGTTTAAGTTCTTCAAGTATTAATTCGAGGGGACAGACTCCTAGGTTTCACACACTAGAATCCCTACAAGGGCTAGGAATAGACTTTGATGAACATGGGAGAGTTAATACTACGTTTCAACATGCAACAAAGTACAATGTACAAATGACCAATATTTTGCTTAAACTTTCTAATCTAGAAATAAAAAATAAATAGATTATAGAGGAGAAGGACTGATTTGTTTAGAATCTACAAGGCATTGACAATGGAGGAAAATGATGTAGATATGTGGTGGGATGTAGTGTAGGATATTGTCCAAAAAGATATTGGAAAGGTTTGTAGAAGGTATGAGAGAAATGAAAGGCTATACAAGCATGAAATATCTCAAATGGAAATGGTCATACCATCATTTCAGTATGAACCTATAATCTTCACTTTAAAACCAGAAACTTCAGATGAGGAAGAAGAAAAAGGAAACATTGATGGTGTAAGACCATCAAGTATAAAAGCAGAAAAGGACGAACTAGCAAACTTCAAAGGAGGGAAGGATAGTCCCTAGAAGGAGACTAATGGTATGACATATGCATTAGAATAAACTTTTAGAACTAATAGAATATGTTTTATATGAAGTTAATTCTTAGGATTATGCATTTACAACCACAAAAATAGGGGAATAGATACAAACTAAGGAACATAAAACTTAGGAAGTTCAACATGATCAAATTGAACTTACATCAGAGCTGCAGCAATAAGAACAGATTTAGATTACATCGAAGCTATAATAATAGGGGCAGACTTAGATTACATCAAATCTGTAGTCACATCAATAGTTACAAGTTGCATTAGAGTTACAACAACAGGAGCAGATTTATATTACATCAGATTTGTAATCACATGAATAGCCATAAGTGACATTAGAGTTGGAATCATAGGAGTAGATAACAACACATCATCAAACAACTGCATAGTTGTCAACATAAGCATAATAAGAGTAACAATAGATTATGCATAGAACAAAATATTAGACATTGGTTCAATTTGAAATACACAAATAGGCACAAATAGATCAAACTATAGTACAATAATATCAACATCACATTTCTAATTCACAAGATCAAAAATAACATAAGATTTAACTTTTTAAACATAGTTTGATCCAAAATTATGGGATGTAATTCAGAGTATGGGTGGGGTAATGTTAAGGGAATAATTACTCATGGTAATAGTTAGTTAGTATATTTGTCGTAACCCTAACCTTGGGTTCGCAACTAAGGCAAGAGTTTGCAAAGGTGCAAACCAAAAGTGAAGCTCACGAGTCACATTTCATGTTCTCGAGAGTGTAGGAGAGTGTGAGGGAATGAACCCCCCCACACTCCCAAGTGATCTCCCACTTTGGGAATTGGAGTCTCAATGGATTCCCAAATCTTCAGAAGGCCACTGCAGGGGTCAAAACTCATGGGATTAAAAAATTCTTTATACTATTAGAAAGTTCTTGGAATGTAGATGTCTAAAATGGGTTCGCATGACCCATTTGGGTACTTAAAAAATAAGTTATGGCCAAAAAAAGGACGGGAATCAAAGTGTCAATTTGACTTTCGACCATTAAAAGTCAAGAATCACCCTGATTTACTTGCGTGCAGGTGGTGTGCCACATACCATTGGAAAGCTTTCAATGAAGGCTACAACTTTGCTTGAGACCTCACCTCAATTAGAGGTTTACACAATAAGTTATTGGCCTCCAAAGTTGCGAGAGTCCCAATTTCGGGAATTTCAAGATTCCCAATTCGGGAGTCGCAAGGCAAAATCACATTTGGGTGCAGGCCCCGTGGCTAGGCATAAAAAATACTATAAGGGGGAGATTGGTGGTTTCCCCCAAGTTCGGTTCGTAGTGAGTCTTATGAATTCGTGTTTGCCCGTGGTTTGTTTGTGCACCAAATGTGTTCCAACTATGCATTAACCAACTTGTTGTTTGGTTTGTGCAGGTCCATGTGAATAATTGACTTGCTTGTCACTTGTCCTAGTCCCCATCCTATAGTTCCAGCACACCCTTCTACTGTCAAAGTGCTACAAGCCAGGGAATGTGCCCAATTCCTCATCCTTTCGCTATTTTCACCTTGGACTCATAGTTGAATCTATCAGGAGCTTGGGGGTGTTTCAATATTTCTACTTACCTAGTTACTATTTTAGGAATTACTAACTAGATTACATAGTTTTTGTCACCATTTGAATTTGAATAAATCATAGGACTATTTTTTTAGATGGTTATATCTTGGAAGAAGGAATAGAATGAGAAGGAGGATTATTCATTGTAAAACATTGAGTTTTGATGGAGTGTGAAACAAGAGCTTGTTTTTCGGAAAAACTTCAATTCCATAGCCATATTTGTTGTTTTGATGTTTTTATCATACTTTCATGATTGGATTTTAATTTTGAAACTAGATATGACTAGATATGAATGAACATATTTTATTAATATTAATTTTATGATATGTTTTAGTCCAGATTTAGATCAGAATATAGGATTAATAATTTTGTATTTATTAATATGTTACTCATAAAAATAATCACAAATGTAGTCACAAATGTAATTGAACCTTATGCATTTAAACCTATGGCTATTTGAAATAATGAATAAAAAAACTTTATTGAGTCACATGGAAGATGCCATTGTAGTTATGTTTGAGTGCCACATCTTGTTTGTTGTGACTAATGTTTTTTTGTGACTTGTCCAAGGCAACTGGACTTTTTAGTAATTGCATGTGATATTTACAATTAAAAATTAGTTGTAAATCTAATCATTGGTACACAAATTCCTTGTATTGTTTTCATCAAAATTTATCATGATAATTGTTAAGGCCAAAATTGTTCTATCACCATTGGACAAAGTGGATAGAATTATATTGTCAATATTGGACAAAGTGAACAAGAGGAAATAACATTCTAGCGCAAAGTGGTGACATAGGATTGAGTGATTAGGACTGGTTGAAAATTTGAATTTATGTTCATGGTGGGAAATCAAGAAAGACTTATGAGAAAAAATATTACTTTTTGATCATTAAGACATTAAGTAGTTTTTGCCAATGAGAACAAGTTCACGATAGGAATTAGGAAGGATTTTTTATGAAAAATAACATTTGTATTATGTTGTATTTTGTATTTTGCTTTCTTGTTTTCAATTCCATCTAATTTGTATATATGTTCAAATTATTGCAAATGTTACATTGTTATAAATATGGATTTTGGATGGGATTTTGTTTGGGTTTATTCTTTGATTTCTATAGTTGGTTAACATTATAGATTCTAAATATCTACATAATAATATGTTGAACCACATAACTAAAGACTAAACTAGTACTAAAAAAATAACATTTACTAATAATATTCATTTGCAAATGTTTTCTATTCAATAAATTAGGTCTAGATTTTGAATGTTCTTTCAAATGATGAAAAACACCATGAAAAAGGTTGGGGATCAAATAAATTTAACATGACTTGCATGATTTTTAGGAAATTTCTAAGTGAACCATAAGTAACTTGAAAAATCCAGTCAATAATTTAGAATTATGATAACACTTAAATGTGCATAATTTTCTTTTGCATAACAACTTGGATGTTTTGGTGCCATGCTAGTAATCAATTTCAATTTTTTTCTTTTTAAAAATGTTCTTTTGTGGATATGAAATTGATAATAATAGTTGTGTCCATGCCTCCAAATCTTTTGACCCTTAGTAGTTTGGATTGTCAAATCATGGATATAAAAGTTCAAGTTTTGGCCATCAATTGGCCCTTAAAGATCTAAGGTTGTTAAGAGAGATGTCCTTCCAAATATCTTAGTTGCATAATGTTTTTTTCTATTTTTATCAAAAGTTTACTTTTTTGGTTTAGACTTGCCTCTTATTGTCATCCTTCAACGTTTTCCCAATGGTACCCAGTGTTTCCCTAATGGTTTCTCAATGGGTTTTTGGTGCTACTTAACATTCCCTATCAATTTTTTTCCCCACATTGCACAACATCTTTCCAACATATTCTCCACACCTCTGGCATTTTTCAAAGTTTTTTCAATGTCTTTTAGGGTTTTCTTGATGGAGCCTAACACGCTCCCCACCCCCCCTAATTAAGAGTTTTCTTAACTTTTCTTGATGTTTCTCAAAGTTTTTTCTTTAGCACTCAATGTCCCTTGACATCTCTTTGGTGTTTTCCTAGTGTTTCCATGTGGACATCCCTTAACATCTTCTTGTTGTCACATGAAGAAAAATCCCTTAACATTTTCAAGTGATGGTGCTTAACACCCCCTTGGCATCAGTTAAGGCTACCCAACATTCCCATTGTCTCCTCAATGCTGTTTTGACATACCCTATTGTCTTTCAAATCTCTTGCATTGTCACCTTCAAAACAATCCTTTTTTCCCAACATCCCTTGGTGTTTTTTCAACACTACCCAACACCCCTTACCTAGCACCCCTTACCTAGCACCCCTTGGTATTACCATGACATTGCCTAATATCCCTTGATGTTTCCTTAATGCTACCTAATGCCATTGAGTGCCTTCCCAACATCCCTTGTTATTGTCCAAAAATAAACAAACAAATAAATAAAATATTATTTTGATGTCCCTTAATGTTTTTGCAACACTACCCAACACCCTAACATTGCTCAATGTTTTTCAATGTTTCCTTGACACTACTCATGCCTTGGCATTTTCCTAACATCTCATTGTCGCTTGAATTTTTTTTTCCCTTGATGTCCATTGGTGTTGTCCCATTGTTCTCATTGTCACCCATTGTCCTTTTGTTCTCCCTATCATCTTTTGAGCCTATCCCATCATTTCTTAGCATATATGAAATGTTTTCAAACTTTAAAAACTACGCCAAACCTAAAAATTGCATGGATAATTTAATTGAAATGTCATTTGGGTCCCAAGGACATACTAGGGATGTGTCAAAAAAACAAACAATAGCAACCCTACCAAAATCATTTGACCAAAAAACACCTTTCAAAAAAAAAACCCACAACAATTTGATGTTTAGAACCTCTACCCAGAAAATCTCTACCATGATATTTATGCTTCAATAGGAACAAATATAACCAATGGCTATTGTGTTTGACAATTATTAAATTAGGCAAATGCATTTTAAAACCTAAGATGTGTTGACACCATTGTTGGGTACTAGTGATATACAAATCTCCAAAAAAAAGCTTAAAACTAAAATGATACAAGGTATTAGATATTGTCAACTTTAGATAGAGCTATGGTATGAATATAATTAAATGTATAGTTTTTAGATAATGGTATCAACATAAGTAGTGAAGAGACCACTACCAATTTATATTTAACATGAATATTATGCTAAGAACTCATTATATCTTGTTTTGTACAAAATCGTAATTACACAAACAATCGCTTCAAACTAAAATAATAATAATTAGTAACATTAAGATCAACCCAACACTTCTTAATTCATGGGGCCATCATTTGAAACATACAATTATATATTTTTTAACAATAAGATGCTGGGAATCAAATTTTATTGGATAATATATAACCATTATTATTTGGAAACCTACAAAATATCACCCCCTTCCTATCTGCCTACAACTCTAACTCATACCAACTTTGCAACATAAAAGAGGATAGGTAATGAGTATTGAAGGTAACCTATAACCTTCCACATCCCCATATAAAAAGTTTGATATATAATAGAGTTCTCCATAAAGTCACCCTGCCTTCACCTGTCTTTGGGCCTGGTTTCACCCCCTATCCTCTCTCTGTATGGTATCTGCAAAGTAATGAAATCTCAGTATGAAATGCTGAAACTCAGCATTTAATGCACAAGGTTCGAGAGTAATTATAGTAGTTGTACAGGTAGGAGCTATGAAAATATATGTAGCAGCAGTGCTGGGGCGCTCAGGAAAAAGGAAACACAGGATGAAACTCAATTTACCACCAAAATTGGTGAAAAAAACTAGTTTGGGTCCCAGTAATTTCGCTTTCTAAAATTTTCATTCTCAGTTATGCGTTTGGTGGCCTGTTATGCCGAAACTGACTATTCTCGCCCCCTAATCGTGAGACTTTACGGATAACTCTAATGTTGTCACAAGTTGAACTATCACACTTAACTAGTCCAAGCTCGGTCCCCAATACTTTATAAATCAATGACATATTATTAATTTGATCTGATGCCATGACCCATACCATGTTACATATTGACCAACAAACTATATGTTTGCTCAACACTAGTTGACACCATAATAACATTAAAAAACATTATCATTTAGCATCATCACACAAGGAAATATATACAAAAGTGGATGTTTGAAAAACATTGAGCATTTGATGTAAGGGTAAACATGCATCCAATCAACTAATAATATAGGATTTAAGAGTATTAAAAGACATGTGTATCTTTTTAAGATGTAAGATTTTAGGTCATTGAATGTGCCTTATGGTGACTCTCGGAATGAATCCATTGACTAATTAGGATCAAATGATATGTCGACCAACATACCAACAAAACTTGCTTATAACTTGGTCATTAAAGTATCCAAAAGTGGTGGGGATGGATGATTGTATGACGTTTAAGACCTAGATTGTAATTCAATACCCAAACCTTAGAACATAAAATTCACATTGATATTAATACTCCAATATTAATGCCCATATAATATTGGAGACTTGAAATTATACTTCATGTACAACATAATCCATTTAGACTGACATTTGGAGACAATCTTGGCAATATTCAACTTTCCGTCATATGGACTTTAATTTCTTTAAACTACTTCAATACCATACTAGCCTGGCATATTTTCCAGTCATTAATTACAAGAAAAAAAATTCAGCAATTTAAAAAATTCAACAATTTAGTGCCTAAATCTTGGAAATGAAGTTAATTTTTACTTGGAAATAAAGTCCCTTGACAGTCAATATGAATGTCAAATAATATTTTTGCTGAATAATTTAATAAATTTCGTTGATTTTGTTGAATGTTAAAAAAAAAAAATTCAATATTCAGCACAAAAATGCCCAATCTGCCAGGCTACTATGGTATATCCATGACCAAGTATAGACCAATAATAAACATTTATGGCAAGCAAGTTGGAAACACCTACTATAGTGTCACTTGAAACACAAGAGAGCAAGTTGTTTCATTTCTTTCAAGTTTACATGTTGCTAATTATTTACATTGTGCTAATTTAGTTATAATTATCACTTTAAACAAATTAGAGATTTTTAACTTTCTTAAAAGTTGATATTTTGCAAAAAAAATTGCATTTTGCTAAAGATAATGTTGAGCTTTTGTCATTGTCATGCACAATCATCCTCTCCTTGCACGTTGTGCCTAGCTAGGTTCTTCTTGTATTCCCTTATGTCAATCAATTCTTTCTTTTTTTCCCCCACTTTTGGTTGTTTCTTATTCTCAAGTTGTGCATTGAAATTCCATCAAGGTTAGTTATTCATAATGGTTTTTCTTGTATCATTATTTCCTCCTTTTTGTTGAACAATTTTTTGATCTAGGTTCTATATAGATAGCCTTTAAAAACTAAATAAAAAGTGGCCAAAATGGAAGAAGGATGGATAATGGCCCATGTGCACCTAGAATCTAGGTCTAACCTACTTTTATCCTCTTTTCACTTATTGCCTATATTTAGTGATCAACAAATTCTTGGAATATTTGACCATGCCAAGTTGTTTTGATATGGAAATGTACTAAGTCACCAATGAGTTAGCATGAATTTGAATTTCAAAGCCCCATCCCCTAGATAAGGTCCTCTCATAGATGCCAAAGAATCCAAGGGTGAAACCTAAATCAAAATGAAATTCAACGGCGAGGATAACCATAAAATGTTGTTAACCTAGGGCTTATGGAAGCCCTCAACATTTGTTGACATGGTATTTGATGAAGGTATTTGATGAAGTTATTCCAACCACTTGAGTGGTTATTTGGTGTCAACCAAGATTGGGTTGAATGACATTTTGCTTTGACATATCAATTTTGGTTTAGGCATATAGAGCAATGACTTTCCAAACAATTTGAGCTCTTCAATGATTGCATCATGAGGAATATTGGCACCACAATAGTGTCATGGAAACACATATGACAAAAAGAGCTGCACATGTAACATATAAAAATGAGCTTGGGAGTTACAACTTAGTATAGAATCACAACTTATAACAATCCAAATTGGAGTCAAACCGTTATTTGACATCCAAAAAAGTAGTCAATCTTTTGATATATGAGAAGTTGAGAACAATATTGTGGGTGGAAAGGGGAGGAGATGAGATGCCCCTTTGCTTGTTCCTCATGCTCTCATGCCAATGAGCTTCGCCCACCCCTAAATTAACATTTTTTTCTCACCCTAATCATCATTTTCCAAAAATGTAAGGCAAACTCTTTCCCATTAGAGAATGTGCATACCCCTTATTCATTGTGTTGGGTGTGCTACAAGCTTGTCCCATTGCACTCACTTGCAAGCTTTCTCGACACAATGCTTAGGGGGCTTGCCCATTCTTTAATACCTAAAACATATACAGAAGTATGCATATAAAGGGGAGGGTTCTAACACCTACTTCTTAAGAGTGGGAGTGGGAGGGATCTTACAAATCTCCATTAAGGTGTACCAAGTAGGTATAAGATCCTTCCCACTCGTAAGGGCTAGTTGTAAGGTCCCTCCTCATTTTTAGTGAGGTATTCATGAATATTAGGCACCCTACAAATACAGTTTGACAATTTCTTGAATTGCTTTATGGTACTAACTTGACATTTAAGGAGTTCAATTAGATTCAAGTTGTAAACTCTATAATTTGTGCAGACAAATGACTTTCTTTTTGCTGTCCTCTTAACATGGCACAGACATCAGGCATTGTAGAACAACGGGTATTGATGTAATGGGTATTGACTTAAGGTGACTCAGCAAAATCTCAAGGCCAAAAAATTGACACCCACCACCCCCATCTTAGCTACTACTAAGGTACTTACCTCGAGTGCAATTTTGATGGCTACTTGGTTGATATGATCATGTAATCTCTTCAACAAATCTGTAAGAAAATCTGAAATTTTGATATGACATTGCAAAGCAAAGACGTAACATACTGGGTGCTTCTTCTTCGCATTAACTCCTTTCCTTTCTTGTGCAGCCCAGTAGCAGGAGGTGGGTCGATAATAAATTATGATGAAAATGCTCATTGCAGGGTACCCTTGCCTCCTTCAGTGGCAGCTTCGTCTTTCTTTCCGCCTCTGCGTTGCATGACTTTGTTGCTTACAAACTAACTGGCTAGTGGCAGCAGCCACCTCTTCTGCCATGGAAGTGTAAGTACAGTACTTCGTGTTTTTTGCATCATGTTTTTTTTTTGGGTTTATGGTTGCAATAACCCAAAGGAAAGAAAGAATGAAAGAAAGAAAGTTGGTGACCTATGATCAATCAGTTGTGCCACATGGAAGTTGTCTATAGGGTAGAGCGCTAAAGAATTTATGTGTGTCAGCTACCAATGCCGGGGGGTGGGGGATGTGGGGGATTCCTGGTATTACACTCCCAACCACTACCTTGAAGAAAAGCACAAGTTTCTCAACTTTTGTCATGCCACATGGCAACTCCGTATTGGATTTGTGTCCACAAATAATGGCTAGAACTGGCTGGTCACCCCCCGCTCCTCCTCCTCCTCTTGCCAGACTGCACTTTCATAGACAAACACCATATACGGAAGGAACTTGGCATCATTTGCAAATACTGCTCTTTGACTGCATCACATGAGTGTTTTGAGAGAAAGCAACTTGCTTGCAAGTAGCAAACAAACCACATTGCCCCCCATTCTCATAATGCAGCACATCCTACTGTGATGATGATGATGATTGTGCAGTGTTGTTCTTCAGGACCCCAGTGTTTCAGAACTCAACAGGAATTTAAGTTAGACTTACATGGCCAAGGACTTGCCTGGGGAGAAGGGTGGGGGTTCAACTCACCTAACTTGTTGGGCTATAAAATGCATCAAGCTTTTTTACTAGGATGCTTCTCTCTTGGGTGTTGGTTCACTGAGGGCCCTAGGGTTGATTATTTATATGGTTTGAGAAACATTATACAGTCAATTCCATTGAACCAGACCTAATGGGAATCCAGTGAATTCACTGGTTCATTGCGTGGATTGAACAGCTCCTAATGGGGATCCAATGAATCCGTTAGTTCCATTGAACAGGTCTTAATGGAGATCCAACAAATTCACTGGTTCTATTGAACAGGACCTAATGAATTCACTGGTTCATTATATGGATTGAAGGGGACTTAATGGAGATCCAATGAATTCACTAGTCCATTGTATGGGGATGTGTGAACGACACTCACATTTTGTACAAGTGATGTGTGTGTCTTGGAGTTTGGATCATTGACTGACCCATTTTGCAAAAAATTGTAAACTTTGATTAAATCATGTGAAGAGTTTGATTTCGAGTATTAGAAGGCACTGTAGTGCAAAGTAGAAGTAGAGATCTAGAATTAGCTAGGTGCTATTTATGTAACTTCATGCAGATATAGACACATATTCCTGGCCTCCCCCATCTTCTGGGAGTATGTTTCAGAAAGAACAAAAAGAAGAGAAAGAGAAAGTCCAGCAATGGTAGTAGGTCAAGAGTAGGTAGCAATTTTTTTCCAAAAATTTACAAAGAGAGAAGAGAAGGTGATCGGAAGAGAAGAGGATGGTGATCTGACATTCTTTTGCTACAGAAATTTCTAACAAAATATTTGTTTTTTGTTAGAAACATTGTGGGATTTTGTTTCTCCTTTCAATATTATTACTACATTGGACACCGTATTACTATTTTTCTCTTCTTCAAACACGGACCTTGGAGTTGAAATTGGGTCTCCAAATGATTTTAATGACAAACATGGTAGTTGGGTGACTCCTCCTCATGAGTCCTCCTCATCAAAAGAATGCCAACCAACTAGCCATCAACATAATAATACCAATAATATTACAATTGTTGTCCAGTTTGAAAATATGAGTGAAAATGATGAGTATGAATTTTTAAAGGCCCACCAAGTAGCCATTTTTTAGGGTATGAAAAATTTAGGATGTTACAAATTGCCAAAACTTGAATAATTTTGTTTTTCTAAAACTCTTTGAAAATTGCCATATTTCTACACATGGATTCAAATTAGGTAGCCAAAAATAGGTATGGATGTTTAACATTTGTTTCTTGTCATAAAATTTTAATAGCCAAATTCGGTTAAATCAGCTTATGGGTGATTGTGCCACCTTGGCTATATGACAAAATTGGGAAAAAAAAAACAAAAAAAAAACACTGCGACCGACCCATTAAAATAAGATCCATTCTTTTGGGGATTAAATGGTACTGATAAAATTTGCAGCTACTACTTTCTTCAAACTGAAAAAAACCACCTGCACAAAAAAGAAAGGAAAAAAAAAAAAAAAGTGTAAAAATTATCAGATGCTCATTGCTTTTGCATGGGCTTTTTTGGGTCCCTTGTTTCTCTCTACCTAGAACTCCTCAAAAGCTTCAGCATATACGGTTGAATGAGAGCAATGGAATAATTGAGAGGAATGGAATAGGAAAGGATTGATGATCAGTACTAGTCTCTACTTGAATGAATGAAGCTGTAAAACTGGTGACCCAATTTCCCAGACTTGGAAGTTTCCTCTCTCTCTCTCTTTTAGCAACAAGCCTGCTCACTTTGTTCAATGTTTCATAGTCTTTTTGCAAAACTGGGTTTCAAGATTGAAGGGAATACCTAATTGAAGATACATAACATTTACTATTATTATTATTATTATTATTACATAGGAAGTGTAATTTTCCCCCACTGGATGTTGTAGCTTGAACTTCAGATCATGATTCAGTTTACAAAAGTACAACAATGTTGATGCTCATGTAAGAAAACTCTTTGAAAGTTTTGATTTATGTAGCTAAGAAGAACTCAACAAAGTTTCTGAGACATAATTTATTTATAAATTTTCTTTTACCCCAATCCCTGCCCCCCATCACATTCTATTTATTTTGTTTTCAGGTTTGCATTGCAATGCAAGCAAACAGAATACTAGATCAGAGATCATAGGAGATTCTGAAAGCTCTGCAGTTGGTTACAGAATTCTCTATACATTGAGAAGTCCTTAGTACCTCAGGGAGGTTCTTGTAGGGGTGGTGGTGGTGGTGGTGGTACCCTGATTTCTGGCCAGTGTGGCTTTGAGGTTTCTAGACGGTCCTAGTGATCAGTTGATTGCTTCTTTGCTTCTTTGCTTGCTTGATTGCTTGATTGGTTGCTTGCTTGATTGCATGTAGTCATTGAACTTGCTTCAGGATCCATAGACATGTATCCACTTTGTTTTTGCAGCTAGAGAATCGTCTTGATCAGTAGATGTATGAAATTATATTGTAGAGCTTGAGATTGGGATTGAATCTTATACTTTGATCTACTGCAAAATTTGTGAAGTAGTAGTGATCATCATCATCATGTCTACTACTATGGCCAGTATTGTTGGTGCAGCATTTGCTCAATCCGGCACGTCAAATGTAACAACTGCTGCTGCTGCTGCTTCTGCTTCTGCTTCTGCTTCTGCTTCTGCTTCTTCTTCTCAGGGGGCGGATGTCACGTCCAGTGGGTTAGTGAATGGAGACAATCCACTACATCATGCATTGCTGTTGCTCATTATCCAAATAGGCGTCATTATCTTCCTCTCTCGCTTCGTCACTTTCCTCCTCCGACCCCTCAAACAACCTCGTGTCGTTGCTGGTAAGTAGTTACGCAAACTCTGATAATTCTATACATCATATTGTACATTCCAGTCTCTTGAAATCTCGATCTCTTTCTTTCTCAATCTCTCTCTCTCTCTCAGACCCATGCATGCTACAGATGTGAATATTAACATTCACTCACACCCATGCATGCAGCAGATCTTGAATATTAAGATTAGGTTTTGTGTGTGTGCACTGGACACTGATCGATCGGATTCTTCTTCTTCTGCTGCTGCTGCTGCTGTGGTGTGCAGAGATCGTGGCGGGTATATTGCTAGGACCCACAGCATTCGGTCTCATTCCAGCTTTCACACAAAACATCTTCCCACAAAGCTCTCTGGGGATTCTCGAGACTTTAGCCAATGTGGGACTCATCTTCTTCCTCTTTCTCGTCGGCCTTGAGCTCGACATCCACAAGCTCCGCAAGTAATAAGAGTCTTCTATACACTGAATCTTCTTGTTGCAGGACCAGTTCTTCTCCTTTGATCAATACCAGCTTGAGCTCTTCTTGTACAAGAAGATGTATGCTGCTGCTACAGGCAAGCATGCTAGAATTTTTTTCTAACATTGTACTACATCTCCACCTGCACTGCACAGGACTGGAACAGCCACAGTTGGGATTGCAGCAGCAGGAATACTACTCCCCTTCGCGCTTGGCATCATCGTCGCCTATGTCATTTACAAATACATCCTGGTGCAACCTCACTCGCAGCATTTCGGTGCCTTTGCCATGTTCATCGGCTCCTCTCTCTCCATCACCGCCTTCCCTGTGTTGGCTCGTATTCTTACTGAGAGAAATCTCCTCACAACTGATGTAAAAGTCTCTTGCACTCTGGACTCCCTCTTACCACCCATCCCTCCTCAAAGTTCTCATACTCTCAAGCATCAATCAATCAGCTCCTGATCATGGCCATGCCATTCTAATTTGTCTCAAGCTTCCGTTGCTGAAGTTGATGTGATTGTGCTTGCTGCTTGATATGTTGAGCTGCACTGATGCAGGTGGGACAAATGGCCATGTCTGCAGCAGCATTGAATGATGTGGTAGCATGGGTGCTTTTGGCACTTGCAGTAGCCCTCACAAACTCAGGATCATCTCCACTGGTTGCATTGTGGGTGGTTCTGCTTGGAATTGGCTTCGTAGGCTTCATGTTTCTCGTGGTGGGTCCTGTTGCCTTTGCATTGGCACGCCATGAGGAGCCAATCCCTGAATCTGTTGTGGTTGTCACACTCTTGCTGGTTCTTGGAGCTGCATTCCTTACAGATATCATTGGCATCAATGTCATCTTCGGAGGATTTGTCTGTGGTCTCCTCATCCCTAGTGAAGGACCGTTTGCAGGTGGGTTGGTTATTGATGATGATGATGATGATGATGATAATCCGTGATCCCAGCTCATGAGGCTTCTCCCAAGTTCTTCTGGCAAAGAAAGAATTGCACTGCTGGAAGCAGCAACCCAATGTTTCTTCAGAACTTTGCTTCAGCTAGCTGCCATGGATGATGATGATTCTTGACTGTACTAGAAGAGTTCTAGCCTCCAGGAACACAATGTTCCAATTCTGCACCAAAGTTCAGAAAACTGTACAAGCTCCAGCAGCAGCTAAACCCTAAACATGTGTATGCTGGTGACGCCAAGGTGGTGGTGGTGGTAAAGCTGAATCATCAGTTGCTTGCAACTACTGTGGGCATGTTGTGATTGCAGGGATGTTGAGAGAGAAGATTGAAGATTACGTGAGCATCTTGTTTTTGCCTCTGTACTTTGCATCATCTGGTCTCAAGACAAACCTGTCTGCCATCAAAAGCAACACTGGAAGTATGTACCATTTAAGACTTGAAGCCCCTGTCCAGAGCAGCAACAGATTTCAACATTTGACTCAAAAATGGATTCTTCCCATTCATGAGATCAATGATCTCAAGACCTGTGCTTAATTAACCCTAAATTCTTGCTTTGATATATAGCAATTGTGGTGCTCATGCTGGGTGTGCGTGTGGGTGCATATACTATGTGGCAGTGGCTATGCTCTTCATGGTGATTGGAGCTGCATGTGTTGGCAAGATCATGGGGACAGTGATTGTGGCAACAGCATGGGGTATGGCTCGTCAGAAGGCATTTGTTCTTGGTTTCCTCATGAACACTAAGGGGCTTGTGGAGCTCATTGTTCTCAACATTGGTCTTGCCAAAGGGGTATGTAAGCCTTTTCTTTTTGTCAATCTGTGATCACCACCACCACCACAACTACTGCCATGGCTACTCTGCTCTGAATTTGTTCTCAAACGAGATGAAATGTACTTTACATTTGTCTTAGAAGTGCAATCAGCGAGCGAATGTTCTGGAGTTTATGAATTCTGCCAAGAGCTGATGATGATGATGATGATGATGACAGTCCTGCCCTAATTCCTTGCTCACTCTTGCTGCTGCTGCAAATTGTTTTTTTCTAGGTCATCAATGAGGAGTTGTTTGCAATCATGGTGATCATGGCCATTGTGACCACATTTCTCACAACACCAGTACTCATGTGGTTGTACAAACCTGCACGTGATGTTATTCCCTATGTGAGGAGGAAAATTGACACTGGTGACAGCAAAGATGAGCTGCGCATGCTCATATGTGCTCCTGGATCCAGTAGCATTCCAGCGATGATGAACTTGGTGGAAGTGACAAAGGGCAGGGAACCCAAATCCTTGCGAGCATATGTGCTACACTTGATGGAATGTACAGACCACTTGTCCTCTGTTTCTATTGCATCCTTGTCCCCAGAAAAGCAAGGTCAACAGCGTTACCACCAGGCTGGAGTAAGAACCTCGGCCCAGCCTCCTCCTTTTGCCTCTTTCTTCAAAGCTGTTGTTTTTTTACTACCCCAAATCAAAATGTTGTTCTCCTGGACCTACTGGGTTTAAGCATGCACCTTTGTTTGTTGCACTGATAACCCGGCAGGTGCATAATCCTCATTACAGGTGGGAGAATCAGGAATGGATGCAGTGAAATCTGCAGTCCAGGTATACCGGCAACTGAGCAGGGTGAAGGTGAAGAGTGCAGCAGTCATTAGCGAAATAAGCTGCATGCATGTAAACATATGCACTGCTGCTGCAACAAATCGAGCAAACATGATTGTACTTCCATTCCACATGCACTGCCATCATGATGGAAGCTTAGAGACAGTCCACTCAGGTTTGCAGCGTATGAATGCCAGGGTTCTACAAGATACCCCTTGCTCAGTGGCAATTTTTGTGGACAGGGAATTTGGGGGTTCTTCAAGTCTAATATCAGCTGTGATGACATCTCCTGACATGAATCCTCCTCCCCAACACATTTGTGTTCTATTCTTTGGAGGACCTGATGATTGTGAAGCCCTGATGTTGGCATGCAGAATGGTCCAGCATCCTGGGGTCAAGCTCACTGTGATCCAGTTCACAATCGGGGGGCCTGGGCAGCAAGGTGAAGCAGATTGCATGTTACTATTACATCAGCAGCAAATTGAACATGGCTCTAAGGATCATGGAAACATGGGTACTGTCTTGTTGCAACTGAAGCGTTGCTGGAAAGCTCTGATGTGGGTAGGATCAAGAGTAACAGCATTTTTTAAAGCACCATGGTGCAATGTCAACCCTCAGGGTAGTACTAAGTCTACAGTGGAATCTGATTCATGTAGCCATATTGCACATTGTGAGAAAAGTGATATAAACTTGCTGGATTTAAGCAAGGAGGAGCCACCCATGATGGAAACTGGTACTCATGGAGAAGTCGACAATCATGTCCACCAGATGGACATAGAGATGTACCAAATGCAGAAGAAACTGGACATGATAGCTCTTGCATCCATGACTGCTGCCAAACTTGCCAAAAACAAGACACAAAGCAAAAGTCTTGCAGCTCTGGATCAAAGCAATCTAAGTTTACAAGACTTAGACTCAACAACATCATCCAGTGACCAGCCACAACGGCAACTGAGTTCTCAGCATGAGGAACTTAGAGCTCATGAGGAGGATGGCAGCAACAGTTCCCAAGGCTTGATATTCAAGGTTTGTGAGACAGATGACCCATACAAATCTATTCTGGAAATTGCAAGCTCACCAGATTACAGGTTGATCATTGTCGGTCATCACATGCATGAACAAAGCCCAATTCTACAGTCAGGTGTATTTCCTTCCTCAAATAATCATGTGCCTGGACAAGGTTTGGGTCCTGTAGGAGACATTCTTGTATCCAAAGACCTGAAACATATGCGAGCCTCTGTTCTGGTGATCCAGCAACACAATCCAATGCAATCTAAGGGGCCAAGCTCTTGTAATAACAATGTAGTGAATTCTGCAACTGACTTCAAATACGTGGGTGCTAAAGACTCTGTAGTAGTTACATCTGCAAACTCCAGAAGCAGTTTCAGTTTTGAGGGTGAGAAGGACATCATCAACCCATTTGAGCCTTTTGATTCCGTAAGGAGCCGAGACAGTGAAGACATTGAAGAAGGTGATGCTTGATCAAAAAAGCCTTAAACCCTAAATCCCCTTGAATCCACAAGTTTGCAATTTAGAACCAATGTTGTTTGTCTGTCTCTTTTGCAAGCTGAATCTTTGATTGCATATACAAAACTCCTTCCCTCAGAGAAATGTTAATGGGTGAACTTTATTTTCAGCTGCCAGGAAGTAGAGTAGGTACCATGTCAAATCTTTGCACCTCTCAGGCTCTTATGGTGACATTGAAAATCTTTGATTCATTGCCCATGATCCTTTTTGTAAATCTTTGGGCTTCATGTTGATACAACTTTCGATCCATATTGATGATCTCCTCCTAATTGTTAGTTTCAAATGTGAGCTCTAGCAGCTTACTAGTTCCAATTGAAGGCTTCAATGGATCTTCAACTATTGTAATCATGAGCCTTCTTACCATTGAGTTTGTTCAATGGAAATTAAAGAAATTATTAACTCATGATGTTCCTTGCTTGATTGCTTGATTTTGGTGAAGAGTGAATAGTGGAAAGGAAAGAGAAAAAGGTTCCACCTGTTCCACAACCACCCACTAGGAGAGAGGTGATGTGTTCATCGTAACTTAGTGTTCATAAATTGTGGAAGGCATCACTAATGGTTTCTTAGGCTTATTTTAAAATGTCTTTTCACCTTAATATTCCCATTCATGCCTTCACAATGTCTCAAGTAGAGCATAACTTTAACTTCATTTCTTGGTGCATTCTTGATGAGATCTGGTGGGGATTGCAAGTTGTGTCTTGCATTAAGTTAATGCATTTCAAAAATAGTAATGGAATCATCTCACTAAACCTTGAGGTAGATTCACGCAACCCTTATATTTTCTCGGAAGGAGTGAGGTGAATGACAAGCCAAAGCGAAAGCAAACCCGTTCTTCCACTCCCCCTTTCCCAACACAAGCAAAAGATTCCACAATAGAAAATTGAAATCAACAACCCATATTAACCCTATGTTGATGGCGCATGTTGCTTGCTCCAACCCACTTGAGAAAATTTATGATCGAGTCACAATCTTTTTAGGCTCCACAAATCACCATCAATTACAAAGTGGTGGATTATGACATGGGTTTTAACCATAGGACAAGATGATTTGTTTTATAGAGCAGTCGAAAATACATGTTTTTCTTCTAATGAATTAGAACTATCATGATCAATGAAGAGTTTTAAAAGCTTTTGGAATTAGTAAAAATGTTAAGTAATAGTAATTCTATAAACTATTATTGGACTCCAAGTCTCTTTATGCATGTTTTTGAAAAAATATGAAAATACTAATTACCATGAAAAAAAGAAAAAAAATACTAAATAATAGAAAGAATCACTAAATCACATAGGTGCTTACATATTCAAATCCCCTTTCATAATTGATGAACAAATAGGACTGCATCAAACCCAGAAACTTGACTAAAGTGGAACATCATTTTAGAAAAAAATGAAAGGCAAAAAAAATTTATGAAACAAGGATTTGTATGAATTTATTCAAGAAAGTGCTTGCCCTCCATGTTGCAATAAGCCTAGTGTTTACAACACCTAACTTGTGTGTCCTCCTCCCATCCTTATAGGTCCTCAAGTTAATAATACAAAATTTGGGTTCTCCTTTTTACCTCTATTGCAAACTCCCCTTACAAAATTCCCAAGGAAATCTCAATTCTAAAATCACAACCAAAGTTTTTCAAATATTCAATGCTACAACTTATTGTGTAAGCCTTATTTTAGACTTTATTTTCCTTGCCCTTCCTTCCCCAAAAAACACTCTCAACTACCCAAAACTCCAAAATAAAATAAAATGTGATTCACAAAGAATAAACCAATATGTCTAGATAACTTCCAAATTTTTTTTAAGAACACAAGAATTTAAAAAATAGGAAAAAAAAACAAAGCTCTAATGAATTAATACATTCCTCCAAACAATAATAAAACAAAACTATCTTCAAGATTTCCTCAAAAACTCCTCATGCACTAAAGCAAAAAACAAATACACCCACAAACATGGAAAAAACAAACACAAGATTGAAAAGAGCACAAACATTAATTGAAAAAAAACTTGAAATTAAAGTTGTTTTGAATGATAGTATTTTGTGCATGGTTGTTACTTCAAGGCATTGCAAGTAATGGGATCAATTCATTTTTTGCAATGCAAGTGTCATGGGTGGAGGTGTGCATTGACATTTTTTTCCTTTGCATCACCAAGTTCCTATTGATGGGCTCCTTGGAGTACTATTGTACATATGTTCAACAAATGGTCATGTCATTTTATAACAAGATAATTTTAATTTCTAACATCTAGATGTTTTTTATTCCATAATGCAAAGTTTTACAACACTACATGTAAATTGGTTCATAAACAAGACACCACTTCTTCAATCAATACCCAATGATTTGAAATTGAACAACTATTGCAAGAGTTTTGAAAAAAGAACTTAACATGTATGTCAAAAATGAGATCATTAAGTTCACAAATGCAACATTTGAAATCAACATTTGAGAAATTTACAATGTAACACACACTATTCATATTCATTCTACAAAAGTGGCAAAATTATTTTCTCTACAAAAATTTGTTATCATGGACTTTATAGAATTTGTTCCATACAATTAACTATCCTTGTCCTTCATTTACATAATCTCCTTTCTCACCACTTCCACTTCATCATGCTTCCTTGAAGATAATATTGTGTATTTTCATCATGGATTGCATCCCCTTCTTTTGCCAACTTTTTTAATTTTCACAAGAATATTCCATGGCAATTATAGCCACCATAATAAAATGTTTTTACAATTATACTTTGTCATGTTTAACACATCACCACTTGTCTCTTTTATTTTCACATGGGAATATAGTATGGCTCTTTATGGATGAAAATTAAACCTTTTTTCATTTATACAACCTCCTTTATATTTGTGTTTAATTCATGAAGGTACTAGCTTTTTAATTGATGTTCACAAGTAAGTGAAATAGTTATTTATAATTCAAAGTTATTTTAGAATGGGGCTTTGTACTTGAATGACTAGAAAGGGCTATTGGTCAAAGAAAAAATATACCTTTAAAAGGTTTATTGAAATCACAAAACTCAACAAAAACTTCACTTAACCTAGAATGCTCAAGTGTAACAAGGGGTATGTCACACTATGGCCTTGTTATTTACATTAAAAAGTATCTTATTAAAATAAAAGACGAATTATGGAAACTCAAATATTTCATCATGCAAAAATATAATCTTCAAAAAATCCTCTACAAGAAACCAAAATTCTTCAAGATATTATAACTCTATAACTAATCTCAAGTTTCTAACACAAGCCAAAATATAATCTTTCAAAAATCCTCCTATAAAAAGAGACCTATTACCAAGGGGTCAAAATCCATTAAGCTACTATACTCTATAACGAATCTAAACACAATATCCTTGCCTTGGTAGGCAAGGCCAATAAACTCAAATCTTTTCTTCCCATTATGCCAAGTCTTCCCAAACCTTTTTTTTCTCCTCCTTGTACTATAAATTTTAGTCACAAGAAACATTTTGCAACTAAAATCCTTTTAGTCGCCTAAGACAAGTCGCATGTAATAAACTAGTCGCAAATGACAAAGAGTATTGTATGAAAGAAAAAGTCAACAAATACATTTCATCCTTTGACTCCATTGTATATGTATTGTCACATGCGACTAATATGCAACTATTTTGGTCACAATTGAAAGCAAATCATGTGTTGCCACATGTCTTAATATATGATGATTATTATTATTATTATTATTATTATTATTTTGAAATAATCTAAGACGTTCAATTCAAAGACTTGGATGACCTTATATTATGACATGTGGCCCAATGTAAATATGCCACGTGGCATTAAAAAAAATTAAAAATATTAATATTAGGTTGGTAGGTACATAAATAGGTGCCTACAATCCTTACCTACCTACCTACCTACCTACTTAGGTGAAAAAATAAATAGGTAGGTTTTACCTTCCTAGGCTAAATACCTACTCATATAGGTAGGTACTTAAGTAGGTAGGTACATAGGCTGACCTAGATAGGTAGGTCAAATTAAATATTTACCTAACTAAATAGATAAGTAGGTTAAGAAGGTATGTACTTTAGAATTGTGCATTATTTGTTTTTTTGTTTTGGGTTGAACCTTTTGATTAACTCATCCCATGTGCACAAACTTCATAATGTGAAATTGCATAGGCACACCCCTTTGCTTATATAGTGTTCAAAATAGGAATGGAGAACAAACAATATGGGATAAGTTTTGAAGTTGCAACTTCCTTACAAACTAAGTTGTAATTCCAAAACTTTCTTCATCCCTTACTTTTACGGTTTTTAGATTTTTAAACAATTCAAGTACTATATAATTAAATAATCATTTAATTCATAATGATGAAATTTACATATATTTAAATTATAAACTATACACTACAAATATTCAGTATTCATTATCAATTACTTAAATAAGTAATACCTTCTTCATATTTGACAAACTAACTATCTAGTTACTCACAAGTTATTAATACATAATTCATAAATAATAAAATATTT
>Ga0209611_10000552_pt1 | contig 57072 bp, 53 predicted proteins | sample S1TSphgellanicum_3_FD_187693 | JGI IMG/M metagenome (GOLD analysis project Ga0209611, IMG submission 187693) | Host-associated microbial communities from peat moss isolated from Minnesota, USA - S1T2_Fc - Sphagnum magellanicum MG (SPAdes) (version 2) | ecosystem: Host-associated > Plants > Peat...
ACAAAGATGATGAAAAATAGATTCCAAATTATACTCACTAGGAAAGTATGTTGAATTGAAAGCTAAAATTAAACAAAGCAAAAAAAAAAAGTAGAAAAAAATGAACCATGAAATATTGTTGTTCGGTTTTTCCCCTTTTGAAGTTCTTAGTACTCAAATTTGGTTTGGATCACCATGTATAAAGATTCGAATGAGCTCTATTTGTACCCTTTGAATCCATATATTGACTCCATTGCAACAAGCCATTGCTCTATTGTAATGATAATCTATTGCAACTTTCATAATTATTTTTCTACTTATTGTGAAATCTAGTTTCCAATCTTGGAGAATATACGTTTTTTTCACACATATAATTTAGGTGGAAATAATTCTTTTGTGATGAATGGACTCAATGTAATGGCAAAAATTGTTATCACAAGCATAAATACTTAGGTGGTAAGAGCTTGTACAAAGTTCATAAAAGCTTCCCATAAAGGTGATCATCGAGGAACCGTTCTAATGAACTTCCAAATATTCATTGCACATGAAAGATGAATGCTGACGGATGAACTTGGTTCAATTGTGATGAAAAATGAAATGTGATGAACATGTATGCAATATGGTGATTCCATATCAACCATGGATGAAAAGTGGGTAGTAATGGATGATATAAAACAAAAATATCTCAAAGATGAACAAAAGAAACCTTTGAACTTGTCATATTGAAAGCTATCAATAGGGCAAAATTTACTATAAGCTTGATAACCCATTTCTCAGAATTTTTTTAACACAAACAAACAGGCTTTCACCGAATATGAAAGCCAAATTAGAAATGTTGGGAGTAATTGTACATAATTAATATTACATAATTTTGAACTGTTTGCACTAGTTAAAATCAAGAGCAAAGGTTCCTTTTGAAATCAAGAACAATTGGGTAGCTCGAAGAATTTGTCAACTGTTTTGGTTGCGCGAGCATATCAATCTTAAGACATCATCTTAAGACAGATCAAACTTTGAAAGAACAGACTTTAAAGAATTATTTGTCAGAGTTTGGGAATTTCAGCAGCACTTACAGGAGACAACACTAAATCAAACTCAGAAAAAATCAATCCTGGGAAGCACTTCAAGAGACAACTCTTTAGTGTTACCAAAGAAGTTGAGGGTTGGTTGTCACATTCACTTTCTACAATGGTTTTGCACAGTCAACTATTTTGGTTGGGGGAGTATTGTTCTTCAGACAGATCAAACTTGGAAGGAAGAGACTTAAGGTTTTTTTGCAGAGTTCCAGAGTTCTGGAAGCAATTCCAGGAGAACACTAGATTGAACCCAGAAAAAATCAATTTTGGGAAGGATTTAAAGAGACAACTCTAGTGTTACCAAAGAAATCCAGGGTTGGTTATCACAAAAGCTTCCTACAGCGATCAGCACTAACCTTCAATTGTTGATTTAAGAGCAGAATGGAGGATAAGTTACAATAGCCTGATTGTGATTGTTGTTGATGTTTTGGGCAAAAAGATGGTTGCTTTCACTGCAAAAACGAAAAGCATAGAGCACATTGACAATCCACTACTACTTCCTGCCATAACACACGAGGCACAAGAAGCCTCCAAATTGAAGTTTTGTTTTATACAAAGGCAGGCCTGCCCAGAAAACAAATCCTTAGTCAAATGTCAATATCCAGAAGACCTTGTGATCTTCCAATTCCAATTGCAAAGACTCAATCCTTTCTGCACAGCTCAAAATCTAGCACTACATCTCAAAATCCACATAAGACTCTCCCACTATGAAGTCATCCTGCAAAATTCTTTGCTCAAGATGCCGTATCCAATTCTGCACACCAAGCAAGCAACAACACAATCTCGCCAACAAATCCTACCATAAAACCTCCCTCTACTAAAATTGACCATTGTAAACTAAGTCTTGTGCCAGAATCCAAAACCACGATTTTGATGTGCAAGCCATCACCTGTAGTATTGTCACCCATCTAAATTAGTTATCGAAGACATATAGCACAAGTAGTAGTCCAGACTGCCTTCCCGGACCCTCCAAGTAGATGAAACTGGAAGCAGACTGGTTACTAGAAAGAAGGAAATTGAAGTACTCCGGAGTACAAATACTGTTAAAATACCTGCTAAATACCAATAATGTCATTAGTTGATTTTTCATGGTCCAGATTCTCTTCCTTTAAGGCTTGTTAACTGTCGGCCTGCTATTTTGTTCACCCGTTGCCGGAGCTTCTCTCTGTTATCATGAATCCGACGGAGTCCATTGCCCACAATCACCAGAGAGTATAATGTGTGTGTAATAATTGGTGCTAGTATATTCCCAGTCTGCACACACCAAACCCAGACTTTCATCAATAGATCTCTTTGTTTGTTTGATACTGCAAATTGCACTTTTATGGGTTATATCAGAAGCTTGAACAATAATTTATATCAGAGAAGATTATTTAGTTTTATACAAAATTAGTATATACATGCAAAAGTGGAAGCGTGATAAGAGCCTTACATGCATCCATTCAAGACCAAGGTATAAAGCTAATAAGGACTCCACAAGTGGAGAGTAGATTTTCTTTTGTTGCCGTCGTGCATACCATGCTGCAATCAACACATGACCAAAAATAAATAAAACTGAACAAGTTTCAGAACCTCCAAAATGGTCCATTGTTGCATTGTGCAATGGAATGCTTCTCGGATTGCTCTCAATGACAGTGTACAATAAAAATCTGCCAACAAATTGACAATGCAAAAAACAAAGATTCGAGCATGCTCACCTTCTACACGTGCCTTAATATCTCTATGGTTTTTTGGACCACGAATGGCTGGAGCTACCACATACTTTGGATCTGTGAATCAATGAAATTCCAAGGATTGGTCAATTATAGCAGTGCCTCATGAATCTTTACATCTGCACAAAAGACTCTCCAATGATTCTGAACATGATAATGGCAAGTTACTCAACTGATAATGGCAACTGTGCATGTCGTTAGGAAAGAAAAGCAAAAAGCATTGTCAGTAATAGCAGGACTACAGAACTTCAGGAGGACAATAGCAATTTTATTTCTATCAATATCATTGCTTTTCATTTTTTACACACTATTGAGGAAGCACAAAATATTTGAGCACAGGATCCCCACCCAGTATCCACTTTGTAATATGTGACGACTAGTTATCGATCCTTTCCCTCATCTACACCCTGATTGTACATGAATAGTTGAACCCAAGTAGGCCGATCATTGACAGCCCAGATTCCACTTGGGATACTTTACCTTTAGGAGAAGAGATGACATAATACATGGAGCCCGTGAGAGCAGCAGTAAGGACAGCAGCAAAAAGATGTGCAAATGGTACAAACATGGGAATCACTCCTGTCTGCACACCACAAAACATCATTTCACACATCCACTCTCAGAAATAGCAGACTCAGCCCTGCCAACTGAAACTCTAGCAAAGATGGGGTCTTGCACTCATGCATCTGTCAAATAAGCTCCTAATAGACCTCCCATTGAGCATCAACAGATCGAAAATTTCACAACCCCTCTCCTTACAAGTCTAGACAAAGGGTCACATAATATGTGCAAAACCATACTGGGCCCCTCTTTCTTGCAGCTGAGTAGTATTGTTTCTTGAGCATCTTCCTCATTCCCACACACTAAACCATATCCCCAGGTCCTGAGACAAGTGTCAAACCATACAGCACTACATTTTAATAACTGTTTTTTCACTACTGGTTTCTAAGTCTTACCAAGGATGCAAGACCGATTGTTGTCTCGCTCATTCCCTTGTCACTGACTTGAAAAGCATGTGCCAAACCCCCCTGTCCAAGCCAGAGATCCAAATTTGGACAGCATTAACTCATATGTGTTTTTCTATGGATCAAGAACTAATCAAAGTCTGGCACAAGCTTACAAGTTTGCTTTCAGAACTTAACACTGCTTGAGGTTCTCAGGTTGATGTCTGTATAACATACCTGTATAGAAACCCTAAAGAAAAGTTCTTCTGCAACTGCTCCAGCAGCCACCACAAATGGAAACTGAGAACACAGCACTTTCAAATTAGAGACAGCCAGTGTGTGTACATGTGCATTTGAACAGCTGAACTGGGTCCTTGCATCTGAGATCACACAACCACTTCTCATGAAACAAAGACTTAGCAATGTAACTATTTGCATTGCACAGGGAATGACCTAATCCTCAGCTCTGATCGATTCCTAATATTTGTCTTCAGATGCCAACCCTGAAGAATTCTTGTACAAGTCACAACATGCAGAAAAAATTAATGAAAGATAGCAAAGATGCTTCTTGTAGGTCCCAATTGGACTAACTGTACAGCTTTCCTCATACAAGCATGAGATGGCTTTCTCCCATAATTTACCTGCCAGGGTGACATGCCTACAAAAAAGTCCATGAGCTCTTCATCTTCAACATCACGGATTGCTCTTGCAGGTCCACAGTTCTTCACTATCTCATCCTGCAACAACCCAACAATCTCAACTTTCGATCATCAAACTTTAAGTCCACATCCGATACATAAAACGTTTCTGTTTCTTCAGTAATTTGCCATTAGATCACTAGGGAGGTGCCAAAAACTGGAGCAACGCTAGACATGGTGTTTGTCTAAGTTCTCCTTCCAAAACATGAGTGAGGGAGCAAACCTCAAGAATGAAGAGGAGAACCATCATAGGGGGCACCGCATAGCCAAACCCAGTGGTTATAACTTCAGGCGATAGATCAAAGCCACCCCACAAATCAACTCCTGTAAAATTGCAAATGACACTGCCAGCAAATGCAAGCCCTCCGTACATGGCTGCCCACACAAGAAAGAACACCAACAATGAAGGTCCTGTCAATTCACTACATAATTTCATACTGAAATCCAGTAACAGACACAAGTCCCAGCTCACATTCATGGTTTTTGACAATCTAAAGATGCTACTCACTCATGTCAAAATTATTTCAACATACTCAAGACATGACTCTCTGTTGAGATTCTGTACAACATGAGACTATTGTCATGTGGGAAGAGCCTTACAGCAGCTTACCAATGGCATAAACCACTCGAAAAACCATTCCCATTTGCTCCCAGCTTGCCTCTGACGGATCTGGTACTGTGCTTGCCCGACTAAGCTCAGCATGCCACTTACCCTGCACAGACAGACTTTTGTACTGATCACAAATTCAAGCTCGGATGGCAGTTCCACCAGCAGGTACATCTATCACAATCCTCCAGGGTTCAGATCCAATTGACATCTGGAACAAGCTGCAGAGTTTTAGACTTGGGTCCGGCCTCTTGCTATGCTTGCTGAGAATTAAGTCTCAGAGCAAAATCCCTCAAGAAGCTGAGTTTTTTCTCCAGAAGATGAGCCCTAGAAATGTATTTTTCTCTGAAGAAAACAAGGGCAAATCATATGATGCAGCTCAAGTGTTTTTAGGTCATTGCACCCACCTCAAGGGCTTGCATATCCAAGGCCTCACCCATCTCCTTTGCTTTCTCGCTGCCACCATCTTGACCACTTCTTCCCAAAGCCCGAACCAAAACTAAAGAGCAATTTGATGTGTCTGTCTTCTTAGCCCTGTTCAGTACCAATGGTAAACCCAAAAAACTCCCCTTCATGTGGATCCCGTGTTGTTTCAAAGCGTTGGCAGCTCTTTTGGAAGCAAAGATTCCACCACAAACCCTTGAAGAGTTCCCTAGCTGAAGAATTGTTGTTGTTTGTGTTTCCAAGTATGCAACCCTTGAGGAGGAGAGAGAGACCTGCATAACCTGAAAACTTGCACCCCTAGGTTTGTCAAGTGGTATTGAAGGTAAAGAACCAGTTTGATCAACTCGCCGGACAATTCCACAAGATCCAAGCTGCTGATGTGAAGCTGCAAGGTTACACATCCAGCCACCTCTTGACATGGATCCATGTTTTTGACTTCTGAAACTTCTTGCACTGCTTGAGCTCCCTGAGGGCCTCGAACTGACACACAACCCACTAGAGGAAGATGATGATGCTGATGATGATGAAGATTCCACTGTACCGTTTTCAGAGCTTAGTCTTCTGATCTGATCACTATCAGCTTTGGCCCATGACGAGCTTACAGCAATATTGGTTGCTGCAAGCCCATTGGGACCAGTACTCATCCCTGACCATGAAAAGCCATCACAGGAGGAGGAAAATCCTCCAGACCATGTTGAACTAGCATTCAAGAGTCCGCCAGCAGCACGTCCTGGCATACTTGATAAGCTTTTTCTCAAACAAAAGAAACCCTTTCACAGTTGCTGTTGATCTATGAGACTGAAATCACATAAGTTCTGCCATTTCTGGCCCTAAAAGCTCTGATGATTTACTCTTACAAGCTCAAAACTCCAGAAACTCCAAAGCCAGTTCTAGCCTCACTTCCTTAGGTACTTCTTTCTAGAATTCTCTCTCTCTCTCTCTCTCACTCACTCAATTAGTCAGGAAACTGAATAGCTCTCAGGACCATGAGCAAAGAAGACCTGTTGTTGGAAGCAAAAAGCTTCTTCACAAAAACCTTAATACATATCTATTCTTTGGAAAGCACAGCTTCACAAAAAACATGTGACCAAAAACTAACAATTGGGTACTTGAGAAGCCAAGCTTCACCAAAAGCTTAATGCATACATACTTGGAAAAGCCAATCTTCCCCAAAAAGATGTGACCCACAACTTAACACAGACTTAAGAATCAAAGCTTCAACAAAAACTTAATACAAGCCATGAAAAACTTAACACTAAGGTACCTATATTGGGGGAAAATAAAGCTCCACCAAAATCTTAACACATGGGAAGGTGGGTGCTTGGGAAACAAAGCTTCAACAAAAACTTAATAATTTGAGACCAAAACTTTAAGACATACTTGGGAAGCAAAAAAGCTTCACCCACATCATTTTCACAATGAAAAACCCAAAACAAGGATTGTTATGAGAAAAATGGATCCCCTTAAAGATGACTCACTATTAATAGTAGACATGTGTCATTCTCCCTTTTGCCCATTTGGTGTTTCTCTCTAGCACTTTCTTCAACCATTTTTGCATTTGGAAATGGTTGATTTTTTCTTATTACTTGCTCCTTTTAAATTAATGATCAATATCATTTTTTTTTTTAAAAACAATAGTGGATCACACTAATCTTTTACCCAAATCTAATGATCATTAATTTGCATACAACACAATACCTAAACAAGACATAATGATTTTATCTTCAACTTGCATAAGATTTTGTGACAACCCATCCTCATATATAGGTTGATAGGCAATCTTTTTAATCATGATTTTTTTAATTTTAAAAGAAATTTGGTTTGATTTTTAATATGTGACAACATCAAAGCAACTCCATATATGGACATTACATACTATGATCATACACAATAATATTGATTGGTTTAATTCAAATATGGTTCAAAGTCCAAACCAATGTTGGGAGGGTAAGTGTAAATAAGCATTTTACCCATTGGGTAAAAGAGTGAAAAGTAAATTATTTATTTATATCTACACTACAAATTCTTCACATATTATTGTTAGTTTGAGAAAATAATTCAAGTATATATTTTGAAATCGAGGACCTTTGAGTCTTGAAATGTGAAGAATCATAGTCCAAAACCAGACCAAAGGTTCTTATATCAATTTTTTTTTAAAAAAAATCCTTGAACCAAAACCATAGGTTCTGTCAAATTTTAAAATAAAGTTGGAACTCAGAGGTCTTAGTATTTTTGGAAAGCCTTTGATTACTGAGATTTTGAGTATTGAGTTTTGAGCACTTTTCGTCACTGGAAATTAATTTTAATTTTTTAAACTTTTTTTTTGTTTTGTGTGTGTGTGCATATTGAGCTCTGTTGTGTTGATCCTGTTCACACTTGAAGCAGTCACTTTTTATACATAGTCCTGTTCACACTTGGCCACTATATATAATTGCTTTTTAAAAGAATCCTTGGTCCTTGGCCAGATCAGGTCCAGACTCAAAAGGTTCTGAAAGCTTCTTGTAATCAGAGAGTGGTGGAAAGGACTTCAGGGCCATCCAGAATCCCCTCTTCTCCACCAGTACAACCTACCCAATTGAGTCACATAAAAAGCAAAATTCTCCGCAAAACAAGTGCAAAAGTAGTGGCTGCAAAATGGTTACTGTAGCTCAAGATTTAGCAAAGGCTTGAAAATATTGTTCCTTACATAATAGATAGAATGGGTTCTGAGAGAGCATCGCCAGCGGTGCTCAGTATGTGACCCCTTGCAAAGATATTTTTCATATTCAAGTTTTAAGTTATTTACTTTTTTTTTGCAACCCCACCAATAAAACTGAAACAGGGACAGCAAATAGGTTGGGGGGACTACTAGCTACCTAATAGCAAACCATCTGGACGAATCATTATGATGGGCCACTCAGAAACAGTAAACAGCAGTCAGATCATATTTATTACACTCTTTTCTGCAGCTGCGCACAGCGTTGCTGTGCTATTTACTTACCAGCCATCGCAAACTGTGAAATTCTCGTAAGCCAAACCGCCGTGTTTTGACTTTTCTTCATCCAATTTTAGTGCGCAGGATCATATACTGAGCACGGCTGGAGATGCTCTGATGCTTATTAGTAGCCATGCTACTATTTCCCTCATTTCCATTTTGTCTGGAAGGAACAACTGAAAGAACACTTAGCCAAGAAGAACTCTCACTTACAACAACATGCCTTGAAATAGAGTTTGATGCAACTTCATTGACAGCTTTTGCTTGTTAAATGACCTCTAAATAAATAAATAAAGGCCTTTAGAGCTTTTTGCGCATCATGTCATGTTGGCACATTGATGAAGGAAACTTTCAACATATTGATGCAAACATCCAAAGACCTCTATGGCTAAAGGGAGAAATTGGTTCATTGAAAACGGTCCTAAGCCTGAGCTACAATTGTAACGACAACCCCACAAGATACAGTTGCCCATAAAACCAAATTTGTTCAAATGGGGTCAATGATGACCATGTTAGCCAATGTTCAAACACCATCTACTTAAATCACAATGTTGTGGATTTAACATTTAACCTATCAATTGTTAGTTTTATTCTTGAAAATAAGGCCATAGAAAGAAAACTAAACTAAATTAAACCTAAACCTACCCTAGATGGGTAGTATAACAAGCGATTCTCAAGGCGAGTTTGAGAGCCAACCTTTATGCATAACAAGTAAATTAATATATGGGGATATTACTTTGATAGTGAAATTGATAATATGTAAGTATAGTTTTGCTGAAATTTTTGATATTGAAATCATGTGTGGTTTTTTAAAAATAAAAAATTATAAAAAATAAAAAATAACCTGGTATTTTTCTCGAGCAAAAAATGAGCAAGGAATGTAAAGGAAAAGAGAAAGAAAATAAAATCAAGGTGAAAATGGAAAATAATAATAATAATAATAATATTTGAAATTCAAAAGACCCCATTGGGCTGAATTTCAGGAGTTGTACAACAAAAATTACACTAGGTGATTATATTGAGATACACTTTTTTTAAAAATGGTCGGCTCTTTATAATGAACACATTAGTAGCTTAAAAATAAATATTTGATTCCCCTAAATTTGACTTTAATACATCAACAATATAACTAAATATGGTTTTTAGTGTTTAAAAGGCTTTTTCTAGGGTCATATTAGAAGCTTGTTGCAACAAAATTCCTCAACAAAATTTTAAAGAGAAGTTGCAAACAAGATAGAGGTAGATCAAGACACACCTATCCAAGCTAAGTGTGTGTGGAAGGTGCTTGTAGAACCCAATGCAAAATGTGCACACAAAGGGCTTTTTTCATCTACTAGCTTGCCTTCCCTCCAACCAATGATGATTGTTGGTAGGTTTAGGGTTTAGGTAACTTGGAGGAATTTCATGAACTACCTACCAACCCCATTTTTTGGGTCATTTGAGCCTTTTGTCATCCCTTTCTTTCTCATGCAAAACTCTTGAGGTATTCCTTTCTAGTGTTGTAAACTTGCAACAAAAGCTCTACCTCTCTCTAGGTGCATAAAAATGGGGCAACCTAATAAATAATGCATGGCAAGCATCAAGGTACATTTATTTTTATTTTTTTTCCTCTATATGATGTGTTTGAAGAAGAAAAAAAAACCTTCACTACTAGAGTACCTTGGCAAATTTCAACACTAATGGGCCCAACAAATATATAGGTGACCCAACTTGAAGTAGTCTTAAAAGAATTTGAGATGCCATGTAAATAGGTGACAAGAAACCCTAAACCCCCAAAACCCTAATTGTATCATTGGAAAATATTTTAAACTCTTAAAATTTTATTTAAAAATAAAATAGTAAATAAAATCTGAAATTTGAAGCAAAAAATATTGGATCTTGAAGAATATTTTATTTTCCAAAATTAAAATATCAAGATTATTTATTTATTTATTTGACAAACATGTGTCAAAGCTTGCCAAGGGACTAGGTATGGTAATTTCCCACCCAGTTTGCATATTATAGCCAACCTAAAGGAATAAAAAAACTCTAGACCAATTTTTTTATTTTAAAAAATTGGATAATTGTTGAACCTTTCGTTTATTGGTCCATAATCCATTTACTAACCATAGGTAGGTAGTCTCTTGTTTTTTTTGTTTTTTTTTAAAGCCATATAAATATTATATACATAAAGGGTGTGAATATATATATTTAAAAATGATCTCAAGACCATAGGACTGAGAGACACCCTTTCCCTACCCCACCCAACTCCCCTCTCCCCCTCCCCTGTCAAAAGAAAATAATAAAAAATAAATAAAAAAAATAAATCCTACAATAGTTTAATAAAAGGAAGAAGGAAAAAAATCATTTTCTTGGTAAAAATAAAATAAAAAATCAGCGGACTTGTGGATAATGCACTCACCAATCAGAAATCAGTTCTGAGATTTCCTCTCTCTCTCAGCCATTCACAACTCCCCGGTTGAATTGACGTGTTCTCATTGGATGCAACCTTATCCGGAAAGTACTCCAAGTTTTTTTTTAAAAATAATAATAATAATAATAATATATAATTTTTAATAATTTTTATTTTAACTTTATAATGAAAATAAAAATAAATTATTAATATATTTATAAATACATATAAATTATCTTAATAAATTTTTAATTATTTTTATTTTTATTTTTATTTTTTTGGAGCCTACACCTTTTAGACTACAACCCTCAAATTAATTAGGGGAGGCCCTCAGGAGTGGGCCTTCCCCTATACATAGTGCTATTTTGATGCCTACCTAGTTAGCTAAATTTTCAGATTTTCAAGAAAATTTGAAAATAAAATAGCCCGTATTAATGTTTTTTTTGGGTTGATTGATTTTGATGCCTTTTTTTTCTTTTGGGCTTGAGAAGAGAAGATTTGATAGCCCTAGCAAAATGTTGGTTTAATTAAATTAGATTGAATATCCCACCATCCTATACACTTTTTTTTTTTCTTTTTTTTAAAAAATTTCTCCCAATTGTGACCATGTCACTAATTGATGTGAATCAAATATTGGGTCACATACCTAGGTTTAAATTTTTCAATAAAAAAAACTACTCAAAATTCAATATCCCCTCCCCCCCCACCTTAGGTCTAAAAATTACAAACTTACCTCCATACACCAAAACACCTCAAAAGAAACAAATAAACAAAAACAAATGCTAGGGGTGTGAGCTAACTTAAATAAACTAGTCTATAGCCATCAATAGCCAACCTAGCACAAGATCAAATCTCAATTTCAAGTTTTAAAAGCTTGAACTTCATCCAAAATATTGTAGTTTGGGTTGATATGGATGGAACTACTCTTATATTTGAGAATCAAATATATATATATTTTAATGCAATTTGTGATAGAAAAATCCACAACCCATTGAAGCAATGATAAATTATACCCCCCACACAACAACACTCTATAATCTCCCCATAACATTTTATAAACAAATCCCCACTTTGATCTACCAATTCTTAACATGTACTTGATTCTTCATGAAGGTTAAGTATGTGTGTATGTAACATCATGAGAAAAGACATAAGAAAAAAAGCATGAAGTGTATCCAATGAGATATATTGTTAGGCATGGCTTAGTGTTTTTATTTATGATGAATTTTAATTTTTTTCCAACCTAGCCAAGTCCCTTGCGACAATGTAAGGCAAAGGACATTTTGAAATTTAAAATCATGATTTTTCACCCAAAAAAAGACCATTGTTCTAGAGAAAGTTGTGCCTCGTCTTAGGACGAACAATTAAGATTCACCCAAGTTGGTGAGGGCATGGATTTTATGTTTTTTGAACCTACCTTTTACATTTAATGTGTTCTCACCATTCAACAACTTCCCTTTTTGTGCATTTGGTCATTTCATTTTCCCTCTTGCGCATAAGGTTTCACCATAGCCATGAGATCCTTCTCCTTCATTATGTAACATCATTAATAGGTTGAATTTTCGAATCATGGAAGATATGCAATTGATATTAAGATTTATTGAAATATTTTATGAAAATTTTGATATTCATTGAAAAAAAAGCTTCAAATATGAATGTCGATAGCAATAAATCATGGTTATGGCTACAATAAATCATGCAAGCATACATTCATGACTATGCATAATGGCATTAGGCATTGAAGATCACCATGGTTAGATATAAGTATGTTACACCTTGCCATTGAATTTTGAACAAATTTGGATTATGAGTTTTTGCATTGTTAATTTGCAAAATTTTCTTTTCAAGCTATAATTTTCAAGTGTTTTATGCATTGTTGGCTTTTGGGTTTTGTGATCTTCAAGCTACGATTCAAAATATATATATATATATTTTTTAAAAGTGACTATTGAAATAGTGATCGATCCTTTCATCCTGACAAACATTTTTTCTCTTCTTATTTGAAGGTTGAAGTTAAATTTATTGGAATGGGTGCTTTGAAACCACTTAATAACTTCAAACACAAGTATTATTTTTTCAACAAGCCCAAAAACATCCCAAAGTAATTTAATGATGTTTTTCTTGGTAATAAAAAAAGAAGACACACCTAATATGATCTAAACATAATACTCCAAGATGTATGGGCTATTAAGTTTACATGGATAAAGAGTGTCATAGTTGAAGATGACATGATTCATGATGCAAGGTGCAAGATGTGCACTATATTTGAGGAGAAATATAAATGATTATGTCCAAGTTAGATTTTTTAACCAAACATGTTAGTAAAAAGAAACAACAATTGGAAAGCCTAGAATGCAAGTGGGGAAGTTTTAATATAGCGAAAAGAACCAACATTGCAAGAACTAGGTTTTATATGCATAATCTTTGAAGGTTTTTGTCGTTCATATGTAAATTATTGGAAAGGTTTCTCATAATAAATAGAAGATGGTCCAATTTGTTGTTTTCCCCATCCTCAAGAAGGACAAATCTAGAATTGATTGTGAGGGTTTTAAAAATCTTTTCAAGTGGGCAAAAAATATTTCAAACAAACATTGGTATGATAAATAATGGTTGGCAGATGAAAAAGTGCATGAATTTTTGAGTTTTGCAAATGACCACGGAGGTTGTGAAAGCATCCCAATACATATCAATGTCATGTAATTTCGATTGATGACCAAAATTAGGCATTTGTTCATGTTTGTTGCATACAAAATTGCAAAAAAATTCCTATTTTGCTCACATCAAAAAGGTGTACAAAGGTTGCAACTATTGATGCATTGAAAGAGAATGATAGATAAAAATGCTTTTGGTTGTTGGAAATTTGACCATACGAATTCGCCCAAAGATTTGTATCATTTGGCATAGATGGTGTAAGTGTTTTTCAAGGCATACAAACATGTGTCATTATGGAACTACATCATCAAGATGTTCCTTTCATGGTCAAGGTCCTCCATTGTATGACCCATTATGCTAACTAGTCCAAACTTTGAGTGACTTAAGGTTGGTTAATCAACTATAAGCCTTTTTGTAATGCTTGTACTCATATTTTGCACATAGTCCAAAATGACACCTACGTGAAAACACACTACAATGGCTTCCTTAATGCAGTCACATTGTAGTGTTTTCATGGGTGGTGCATGTTTAAGCCTAAGCATGTCAAAACTAAAAAAAAGTTCCATAATGTTTTCACATAATATAGTAGAAGGGTAAAAGCACGATTAGGTGCATTGTTTAATTATCACAATTATAATTTTTATGGGTTGTAAATGAACCTAAAATGTAAATCCATATTGAACATTAAAATTGTTATTTAAATATTTATCATGGTGGGTTGGAATACATTTATATGAAAAATACTTATAAATGTGCATAAAAATGATTTTTTAATGTTTGATCACATTTGTAATATCCATTTCATATATGATTCCACATAATTTGAACCATTTTTGAAAACCATTTGAAGAATTTGATTTGTGTTAAAAATGGCATTGAATAATGTGGGGTAGATAAAACAACTTCCAATCTCAACTTCCTTGTTAGCATTGAACTTTTGTTGGGTTTCTATTGTGTGTTTCCCTTGTTCAAATTTTTGAATTCTTTGATAAAATTTTCCCAAGCTTGTGATTTTTTTGTGGTTGATTTTATCACAAAAATGAAATATGTCACTATGACCTATATGTCATGCATTTAAATGTTATAATGGCATTTACAAGATCCCCTAATACATGAAAATTGCCAAAATAGTTATACTACAAGTGATAGGAAGTGTGGAAGATGAATGGGCATTTAAAACATTTTATTTTGTTAAGTCAAAGCTTAGGAATCAATTGACAAAACATGTAACATTTGTAATGCACATGTTTACACAAAATTTTAATATATTATTGACATTTTCCATTTTGGATGTTTTAAGGTGCAAATACAATAAAATGACTTGTTTGCACCTCAGTTGTCTTATGGTTTAAAATAATGTGTTTGGTAGTCAAAATGACATGGTAAAACTAGATTGGTTGTTTGAAGAAAATATTATTATAGTCAGAATTTACAAGTCGACATAAAATTCTTATGATCCAAAAACTTGTTACACTATATACTATTATGAAAAAATATGAATGATGATTATTCATGATTATGTGATTTTCAAAGTTTTTCAAATCATTTGAAAATGTTTTTAAAATATTGGTTATAGTAATTTAGGAGTGTTTATGGGTATTTTACATTCATTGTATTCACTTCAAACTTATCCAAATGTTCCCATAACATATCAAAAACATTGTTGTATAAACACATTAAACATTTTCATCGTTAACTTGATGTATCACTTAAAACATGCAAAATTAACCATTAGTTATTCCTAAAGTGAGATGTTTTACTATATTCATTCCCTTGAGTAGTGAGTAGCTACCAAATCTTGTAATGATTTCAATACATAAAGGTTGCCACAAAGATGAACAACATAACTTGGTAAAACTATTTGTTTTTTGTGTTTGTTTTTATATGGCATGCGTTTTGAACATGGTGATTTTGGTTTTGTTGGAGGTGAAGAGACATTGAAGTTGAAGATTATAGTAAGCATCTTGGCTAGGTTGTGGTTTGGGTTCATTTATATGGTTTTGTGTGTATAGGTATATGAAGGGTGGGTGAAGTTTGATGAGGTGGGCTTAAGGCATAGGCCACTCTTGTTAGATTGGCCAAAGTCTTTGTATCACTCAATAATGTATGGGTTTCGTTATGTTGTTTGGAGTGTGCATGTTGCACTTGGGGTACATGGATTTCATTACAACGCTTGTCTTTATATTTGTCTTTACTTTGGAAATTTGGTAAGGTTCACCTTAATAAATTGAACCATAATCTACTTCATGCCTAACATGGTTTTGCCAACATGGTTGCAATTTTATTCCTCATAATACTGAAGTTGATAAAATAAAATTTCAACTTTAGCCATAATTTTCTAAGACAAAAAATCACCTTAGCCTTTTTAACTCACACATGTAGACATTACAAATAACCTTTTTTTAATAATGATTTTCATTTTACCATCGTAATTGCAATTTCATTATTCATTGTGTTGTTGATAAATCAACATCCATAAGACTTTAAGAAAAAAACAATGACTTGACTATGTTTGCAAAAGAAATAAAATTTAAAATATTAAATGAGAATTTGTGGCCATTCATGTGGAATTAAACCATGGAATTTTATCATGTGGAATTAAACCATGGAATTTTATTGTTGTGACTCTAATGTTAGGGTTGTGACCAAAGTTAAGGCATGAAAACATGAGCAAATCAAATGAGTGTTTTAAGACTCAAACACCTTTTCATAAGTGTGGGAAGGTGAGTCCCAAATCCCAAGTGGATTTTTCACATTGAGAGTTGTTATTGACTTTGGTGTCCTAAATCTTTGAGACAAAAGTGCAAATAAAAAATGATGTTCAAATCATGCCTTCTTTAGATTGCTAGATTTTTTATAAAAATGTAGATATAAAAAATGAACTTGCATTTTCCATTTGAAAATTTAAAGTTCAAATTATGACTAATAGAGTGTTAGTGAATCAAACTTGTAAGTTGATTCTAGACCACTAAAATTTGGGAAAGAATGGTCAAAACAGTTTCAATCATAGCACATAATATGATATTATTGTTTAAAATTAAATGGTTAAAAAACCTAATAATTGTGCTTGGTATTAAAGAAAAATCAAAGAATGTGTTGGCTTTATCTATCCTTGGATTTATTTATGGGAAATTCTATGTCTTATGTATTACTTTCTTTATTAATCATTATCACATACCAACCTTTTTACTTGTTAGCTATAAGTTTTGTTTATGAACATTTTCATCATCCTTGAATTAGGTAAGGTTCATAGTACTAATCAATTGCAAACCTAGGTTAAATTAAAACATCCAAATGAACCCACCTACCATGCACATCTTCAACAATTTATGTGTTATTGAAATTTGTTTAGAGTTTGAAGGAGTTTTGTGAATTGTGAAGTGAGAAAAAAAGAAAAAGGAAATAAAATCAAGTCACTAGGGGCCTAGGGGATTTTGTTGGTGGGAGGAGGCATAACATGTTTCTACATGGGACAACATTAGAACTTATTCAAGAGGGGAATCCGTAATAACAAAAGAAGCTTCAACCAATGGATGGGGTGCAACTTTCTTCACTTGTTGATAGAGAAAGAAAGATTACAAATGTTCCCTCCACAATTAACATTAACAAAAGTTCAATCACAATTTGTCCAATACTAAGTAACAAGACCAAAGGTTGATTTTGTTTCATTTGTTGGACCTCTTGAATTTTAATGACATTAGATGCATGGAAATCAATTGAAACAACTTGCTGTCCCTACTTAGTATTCAATTTTTTTTCTTTTCAATAAGGTATATTTTGTTATTCTTTACAAATTGTCCAACCATGTTGTCATGGAAAAATACATCATTAATAAGATTACATTGCTTATATGAATAAAAGTTATTGATTAAGTTAATAATGTAAAATGGAGGCGGCAATTAGTTTAGATTCTCCAAAAAATTCATCCCATAAATATATGTTAATTCTTTACTTGTGAAAAACCACCCATATGAGACATCAACTTAAACTCACAAACCCTAGAGGTTTTCTTTGTCATCCTTATTGTAAAAACATGTCTATTTTCCATTCCTCCTTCCTTGCTTCCCCTTCTTGTAATGTTACAATATTTTTCAAAATGAAAATGTCTTAGGTTGAATAAAGAACAAGACCATAAAAAAAAACCCTAACCCACAGTCAAAACAACATACAACAAAACCACCATAATACTCCAAATTCAAGCACAAAAAATGCAACACAAACATACACAACATGAGGAAAAAAGAGGAAATAATTTGTTGAAGGTAATGCAAAAGGATGCTACAAACAAACTTAAAGTTACATGATGAATGTTGGAATAATCAATTTTTTAATTTCAAAAACATCCACAAAACTCGCATGTGAAGTAGCTCAAAATACATATCTTGATTGAAAATTGCAAAATATTTTCACAGTAGAAAATGCAAGAATAAGAAGATTAAGAACCCTATAAGAAAAAAATTTAGTTTCAAATTAACAAAAGATAAAACCTAATAAAATCAAATAAACTCTCTTTGATTGAAATCCTTGTAAGAAGAAATTAAAGGTTCACCCCAAAGATTAGAAACACCAACTTTCAAGCCATGAAGCTCCAACATCCAAAAAAGAAGGGAGCAAAAAGATGAATCAACATTCTTTGTTAGAAACATTTTGTGAATGATGAGATAGAAAAAAAATGTGCACTTTTCCATTTTCATTACCTCGACTTAATTGTTAGTCGTGAGCTCGTGTTAAACTATATGGAACAACTAGACCACAACAAGTATTGAATGTAAAACCCATGTTCAAATTTAATTTATTTTGTTCATGATATTTGAAAGGTATATGATGAGTATCTACCAAATATTATGGGAGGAAAAACAATGCAAACATTTCAAAAAAGTTTCATTTTCTAAAATGCCCCACAAGATTTTATTACTTTACAACACACTATCTAAATACCTAAAAAATATTCAAGAAGGTCTTTACAAACTTAAATGAATTTTCTAGATACACTAGAAAAACCCAAGAAAATCAATCTTCACAATCTCAAAATACAAATGGAGCAAATGCACTCTCCAAATACAATTAAAACTGACAATCTCAATAGCGTCCAATATTTTGAAAATCACACAAAGCCTCTTGTTCCAAAAACCAATAGAAAAATAAAACATCTTCTATGAACGAAGGAAGAAGGTTGCTTGTTTATTTTGTTTGTCACATTGAAATCTCCCAAACCACAACACCTCTTGTTATATGCTCATTGGTATGGTTGGAAAGTCCTCAATGAGTAAAGTGTGCACTGAGTTGGTTTCATTATGTTTCAAGCTAAGGTGGAGAAGTTATTGAACATTGAACATTTTTTTTTGTATCCAATGAAAATTCATTTAAAGCAAAACTAGAAATTACATGAGAATTTGTGTGCACTCTTGACATTGTCGGAAATCCTTCATTCATTGAGTAGGATTTTTATGAAGGTGATTTGGAAATTAAGGTGCAGGAGATATTGAATTTTGAGTAGTGTTTGTGATGATTGGAAAATTCAATTAAATTACAAAAAATGGTGTTGGAAGGAAAAATTAGTTGGGCAACCAATTCACATTGTCAAACAGAACACAAAGAGAAACCCTAATTCATGTGCCATACTGAATGTATGTATGTATGTATGTATGTATGTATGCTCCTCTTCTATGTGCCACATTTGCCTCATTCTCAAGCACCCATTTTGTTTTTTCATTGAAACAAACATGCAAAAGGAAGAAAATAGCTGCAGAGCTTTTAAGATGAGGGTGGTGATGTATCAAGTTCCAAGTTAGGGTTTGGGGTTGTTGAAGGAACTGCTGTGTAGTAGTAGTAGTAGTAGTAGATATCCAGGAGAGTTTGAGCTTTCCATGAATTGGGTATGCTTGTTACGACAGACAGCTCAAGAGATGGAATTTTGCAGGGAATTGCTACTAGTAGCTCAATAGCTACAATTTGGCAGCTTGTCACGCCCGCACATAAAGGGAGAAAGCTTTTTTCCGCAATGGGTGTGTTTGTGAGGCCTCCTCCCGTGTCCCTAGATGTTCTTTCCTTCAATCCTCTCGTTGTTGTGAAGCAGTCGACATATCCACAGCATACTCATCTATGTGCCAAAGTATTATCCTCGAGAAGGGTAGCTACATTTTGCTTGAGGAGAATACAAACTTGGGATTTAGAGCAAACAGGCTTGATTTACAGCCTGCAGCAGCAGCATCAGCAGCCCTTATCCAGTCTTTCATGGTTGAGTCCCCTTTGCTCACAGGGTTGGTTTCATCGAGGCAGCAGGAGGTACTCACAGAAGCCCTGTTTTTCTCTGGAGAAGGGAAGAAGAGAGGTGGATGTGTCTCTGAGTGTTGTGTCTGACAGAGAAGCAAAAGAAGAAGATCCTGCATCAGGAGCTGGTGATGACATGGTAAACAGGGGTGAGAGCAGTGGAGCTTCCGGTTCCTCATTCCTTGGTATAGTTGAGGAGAAGGAGGCGGGAGCCATGGAATGCATAGGGACCGGGTCAGATGTGGAATGTGTAGTGCCCCTTACTGATAGGGAGTCCAAAGTAGTGGGCAAATTTGCTGGGAGAGCCATGAAAACCAGCGGCTGGTCTGGTGATATGGCTTCATCATCAGACAGAGGCCAAACAATCCTTGACAACAACAACAATCCTGGGGGTGTTGTGCAAGTCTCAGTGATAGATATGGTACTTGAAACCCTACTTCTCATCTCCCCTTTCTTCTTCTGGGGAACAGCAATGGTAGCTATGAAAGGTGTGCTCCCAAAGGCAGGCCCATTGTTTGTAGCTTCCTTTCGCCTCATTCCAGCTGGGACATTGCTCATTGCATTTGCAAGGTGATCTTTCTCTAAACCCTCTCTCTATTCCTCCATTTGTCTCCTCCATGTGGCAGCTACCTCATCTGCAATTTCTTCACAGTATCAAAATCATTGACCTACACAGGATATTTGATACCAACTGTTACAATGGTTTGGGTGAAGCTCTCTAATGTTATGGAAGTCCAATTGTGTTTGATGATCTGAGTTGTTCCCACACTTTGGTGTTTATCACTGTTTTCAGTTCAAGAGGGAGAAAGATGCCTGTAGGCACATCTGCATGGCTAGCCATTGCACTCTTTGGGTTGATTGATGCATCATGCTTTCAGGTCTTTACCAGTACACCCTTTCCTGCATTTGGTTGTTTCCAGCTGTTGTCTTTTAGTCATACAACTGCAATATGACACCGATGCCTGATTTGCTTGGAAATTGGCTGAGTGGCAGCAAGATCTCATTTATGTCCTAGTATATATTTGTAATTTTTCCAGACATCGTTGAGATTCTCTTTGCACTGGTGGTGGTGATTGTTCAATGTTTGCAGGCAATGATGATATATCTTTGCTGACATGCAATAAGGTCTCGATCCTTTTGCAGGGATTCTTGACTGAAGGGCTTCGCAAGACAAGTGCTGGCCTCGGCAGTGTTAGTTCTCTTTGCTGTGTCACCGTCAATGTAGAATGTATTGGAAGAGAGTGAGAAAGAGAGAGAGATTGAATGAGTGTGCGTGTGAGAGAGAGAGCAATGGTAGCAGTGCAGGAGTGAAATAATCAAAGAATCAACTGTGAGTATTGACATGGATATTGCTGTGTCTTGATATGTGAAATAGGACAGGTGATAATTGACTCGCAGCCACTGACAGTGGCAGTGCTGGCAGCACTTCTATTTGGAGAGACATTGGGACCCATTGCCATCTCAGGCCTTGGATTGGGCATTGTGGGCTTAATCTTGTTGGAGGTACATGTGTGGCAGACTTTTGCTTCTTTCTCAAGTTCAATGACTTTCTTTCAAGTTTGGATTTAGAAAAGCTTCTACATCATCATTCTCTTTCCTTTGAGCATATGTGAATGGGTGTTCATGGCAACCATGTTGTAGGGTAGGAGTTGATTTCGGCATTTCAGTGTGCGTTGTGTGTGATGTTTTTTAGGTTCCTCCAGAGGTGCTGCAACATGTTATCAGTGTGGAGGGGCTTAACCAGTTACAGCAGTCAGTTATAGTCCTTGGTAAGTCAGCTGAAGTGGGACAGTGGACACTGTGGGATAGTGGAGAGTGGTGGATGCTTCTGGCTGCACAGAGTATGGCTGTCGGGACTGTGATGGTGCGCTGGGTTTGCCAGTACTCTGACCCTATCATGGCCACTGGCTGGGTACTTCTCTGCTCTTCCTTTAACATCTTTTTATTAGTCTGTTCAAAACCCTCTATGGCATATCTATGTGAGATAGAACCTCTTTTAGCTCAGATCTCTCTTACAAATGTTTCAGTATTCTCAAAGAAGCCTTATCAAGAAATTTTTAGTCTACAAGGACTGCTTGAATTGTTTTCCTTCTTTGATTTTCTGTTTACATGAAACTGGTGATGGCAGCACATGGTTCTCGGAGGTTTACCACTACTTGCATTGTCAGTATGGCAGCAAGACCCTGCTCTTAGTGGGCACATACAAGACCTCAACATTAATGACTGGGGAGCACTTTTCTATTCCTCATTGTTTGGCAGTGCCATCAGCTATGGTGTCTTCTTTTACAATGCTACCCGAGGTAAATGTTCATGATATCACCCTCCTGCTTGCATTATTCCTATTCACTCTCCTCTCACTCAATTCAGTTTTCTGACATGAGTGAATCTGTGACTTTGCAGGTAGCTTGACCAAGCTCAGCTCTCTGACATTTCTCACTCCAATGTTTGCAACACTATTTGGGTAAGCATTGATTTCCAGGGAAATCAGTGAGCTTAGCATTCCGTTTCTCCATTTGCTTACACTAAAAGTGATGGACCCTTAAGCACATCTCATTCAGTAGGAAGGTGTAGGACAGATTCAGCATCATCTCAATGAATGTGCACTAGACCTTCATCACAAAACAAGCCAGGTTTCCTATGCTGGATTATCAAAGGTTAGTTTTGCCACAGATTGGATTCTTGAGCTCAACCCACAACCTCAATGAAGACAATTTTTTCCTTCCCTTTTGGCTATCTTGCTCCTGCTGATTCAGTTGGTTGGTATTGCAGGTACCTTGTGCTAGATGAAATGTTGTCGGGAGTACAATTGGCAGGAGCTGTGGTCACGCTCGTTGGAATTTACATGGTCAATTTGAAGGTTGGATCTGAAACCCAAGACAAGGTGGACTAAACAAATTTCTTACAAGAGGAGGCAACGAACAACCTTCTAAACTATTTTTTTCTTGCATCAATTCCTGCATGTCAAGACCCCATGTTGGATTCTTTTCCCAATTCCATATGACGACATGCAAGAACTGATCCACATCACTGCATATTGAGGCTAAAAACAGAAGAGAGAAGGGAAAACTTCAAAATGAATATGTGGGTGGGAGATTTTATAGAACAGAGGACTAATTTGTGCCATAATCTACCACAAATCTCAGCTGAAGTTTAGAGATTGGCCAATGGCCTTTGTGGTACAAGCATGTTTCCATTCAAGGTAAATGTCTTGTAGAGAGACCTTTCAGGGAAAAGGGTTACAGCCTCAATCCATTTCCATTATGTACTAATATTCTTTCAACAAAATCTTAGGACATATGTCCTTCCTGTTGCTTCTTTGCAGAAATGCAACTGAAACTCTTAGGACACAATATTTCTTTTAGGTTTGTTTCCCCTGATCTTTGAATAGGCAATTATGAATGTCATCTTCCAACACTATTAGGAGCTTACCATCGAAGCCTGTGGGGAGTAATTATTGCATCTCTCTTCTAGCATGGTGATGGTCTGATACTCTGTGAATTAGTAAAAATATTACAACTCAAATCATTGCTGTCTTCTTTTTTCAGTTTAGGTCATGGCTAGCATGATGATGCATGTTTGGTAACTGGACATTTGACATTTTGCTCTACGATCATCATATTGATATTTATTCCTAATTCTTTTTTTCTTCTGGGGACAAGTACATGGCTTTGAAATACTTGTGTAGGTACCTCAATACTTATGAGGGTGTTAGGCTATGACCTTGTTTGAATTTGTTTAGGCACTCACCTCATTTGCTTTGTTCATTTCGTTGTCACATAACATTTCTTGCTTCACCTTGCTTGCTTTGTTCGTTTTGTTGACACATGGCATTTCTTGCCTCACTTCCAATTGATGGCCAATTCTGGGATTTGAAGAATGAGGAGGATTGTTTATGGGGTCATTTCACTTTCTTTGCTTCTTTCTTTTGTTTGTTTGTTTGTTTGTTTGTTTTTTTGGTTTTTGAACAAACCCTTTTCACTCATTCTAAGCTTTAGATAATCCTCTTTTGTCAAAGGGCTTTTTGATGAATTTACAATAAAACTCATTCACTTGGGGTTCATCTTATGGACACTTTTTGGGGACTTTAAGACTTGATCTATTTTGCTTTGTTCACTTCTTTTGCAATGAATTTTCTTCATTTTATTCAAGGTTCATCCTTTGAACATTGCTTTTAAGAGCTTTGCAAATGAATTCATTCATTTCACTTGGTACCCACCTCATACATGTTTTTTGTGACTATGGGTTCATGTAATTTGTACATGAATTCATCTGTTTTGCTTTTCTTGGTGTTCAGGCCTGCAATTGGAGTTTTTTCATAAAATTTAGCTACCTTCCATTCATTTCATTTTTAGATTTTTTTGTTTTGCTTGATGCCCATTCTTTTGGGCTGTTGTTTTGTTCAATTTTGAGTCAACCATGATGCATGACTCTTCCATGCATTTCTAGAATTCTTTTGAGGTAGAGAGAGATGGGTACAGGGTCCTTGGTACATCGATTTCTTAATTATATGAATTAATCAAACCCTAGAGTAAACTTTGAAGTTTTCCTGCTCTAAACAACAGAAAGATTTTCAACATTTTCTTTTAAATTTTTTTTGTGATAATAGAAAAATTGGTGACTTTAGCCAATTTTTTGTGTGTAGACATTGCTTTTGTATTGCCAAAAGTACCAAGTGAGAAAAATTGGACATCCACAGATTTGCCAACAACTAAGGATTTGTGAACAAGCAACAATTTTCTTGCCCACACAACAATGTCTAAAACAAAAAAGTTAGGATTTGTTTCTTTAATTTTTCCAAAATACCATTGTGTGCAAAAGTGGTCCTCACAACAAGAACTTGCAGAAAGAAACACAGTTGCCTGATGAAGGAAAATGACAACCTACAGCTTTCTCAAATTCAAAGGAGTTCATCTCCACTGAGAAGGCTACTTCCTTTAGGAAGAAGATCATGTCCAAAAGTATGCAGCTTCTTTACTATATTGGCAAAACAAAAGGTATGCCAGAGTACTTAACTGAGTACGACATCACTGGTAACAAGATCTATTGAGAACTCTCATAAACTGTCATGCTTTTATCATGTAAAGGACTCTTGAACAATTTGACTTTTCACAGAGGGTTCTGGTTCTTCAATTTGTTGTTTGAATCCATGCTTGTGCTTGGAAAGGACCAATGAATCAATGTGCAATATAATCTCTCAAAATCAAGAGCAGAACCAAATCATGTTGTCATACTTTTGATGTTTACCTCATAAGATAAGGATACCATTTGACATTTTGCTCAATATGTAAAATTTTCTGAGAACAGTTCAGTCTGGGTTGTAACATATCATCACATGGGTAACCTGCATTTTGCAGCAATAGTTGGAAGGCTATGTCTCCATATCCTAAACTCAAAATCAGAAACAAACATTCCAACATCCTTTTGCAATGATCAAGCAGTAAACTCTAGTGGAACACTGTCTGGCAGTGCTGTACACACATACAAATCTGTTAGTTTTGTGATTGGCAGTGTCTTTTTGTTGAAGCTAACATGGCCACTGCAAGTATTTTATCAAAAAGGTAGTTGGAAATACAATGACAAATCCCAGAACACATATGGTACTGAAGTTCAGAAGCAGGTTAAATTACTGTTCTTCAAATATCTCCAAGGAGACTTGGTCTCAAGCTGTAAATACTTAAGCTACACTCCATATCTCTGATCAGAAGTCATGGCCCTCTGTAGGCCTTTATTAATGGTCAAACTACACACCCATGGAGTTCCTTTTTATTGTAAGTAAAATTACCTTTGTCATCAGAAAAGCAGGTTCCAAAACATGTCTCATTGTACAACTTTCTGGACCAGATTTAAGACGACCCAACAGGCAGAGGAGCACAGAAAGTGCTATAGAATGACACATTGGCACTTCTGCTCATTATCCTTCAAGGGCTTCATCTCCTCCAAGCACTGAATAATCACGGAAAATGCTGGTCTTTTGGAAGGGTCCTTGTCCCAGCAATCACTGATGAGCCTGCCCTCCCATGCATCACAATACACATATTAAAATCCTTGAAGCATTTGAAAGGAATTAGCTATCAATTCATCCAAGGCATTATCTTGCATCAGAGGATCTTCCATCACTGTGAATCCTGATTGAGCACTCTGATATTATTCTCTTCACATGACTCCAGATTTCAGACCAGCCATTACACTTTTGAAAGTCAAAACCTCTTATCTGTCAAAGGAGTTGGTGAATTCATTTTCACCCAAGATTGTTTGTCCACCATTATAGATAATACTATCAAAAAACAACAGAAAGAGAAACAGAGAGGAGGAGTGAAACAAAACAAAATAAACAGCTCAAACATCATAAGAAACTCACTCTTTCATGCCACGAGGATAAGACTGGGAGGAAAAGGTAGGTCGTGCATCTTCATACGCCCTCTTCTTTGCTATGGTCTCGGGTGCCAAGCCCTCCAAGTTCTGTGGACCCTCAAACATCTGCACAAAACACCAGGAAAGGTCATCAAAATTAATCAAAGAAGAATGAGTGTCAGGAGTCATGCACATGTTGAAGACTAGCCTGAACATTTTAAGCAGACACAAAGCCTTCCCACACCAGTATGATGAAAACACTCTTTTTCCTTCACAAAAGAGAGGGGAAAAAAGGTTATCTCTCAGACCTAATGCTATTGTCTCAATGGCATGGCAAACCACAGCCCTGCACACCAATGAATGCCAATACATGGGGAACTGAACCAAAACATATGAATGACATACAGACTAAAACATATTCCACAAAATCAATGGTGCAAAGGAATAAACCTCATGAAGAATTATCCCAAAAGAGAAAACATCCACATTCTTCTGGAAGGCCTCTTTCCGATACAGTTCTGGGGCCATGTATGCATCTGGACCATACAGTCAAGCACCGTGCCAAGACTTAAGACCATCACTCACAAGCAGGGATTGACTTGAGATTTTGTGACACTGTTTGAACAGGCTGGAGTATGTACAACAAAAACTTGTATTGCAAAATTGACACCCAGCTTGAAAAACAACATCACACAAGTTTATTGAACTGCTACCCAAGCCCTACTAGAATCCTCTACAAGACCCTGCAACACAAAGGTCTAAATAGAAGGTGAAACTTAAGATGCAACCACCCATGAATACTCACAAGCATTTATGTCACTGGAACTTGATGTTATCGAACGAATATGGCTTCCTAGCAGCCCAAAGTCTGAGACTTTCAGCTGCCCTGCCTCATTCTGCAGCAAGTTTCTGTTAACAAATAAGAATGAGACAAGCCCAGTTCTTCCAGACTCCTGAGAAACAACCCCATATACATTGGACATCAAGTTTACTTGCAGAATATGGATGTAAGAAAGCAGAGATTACAATGAATAGTTGTCACAACAGCAAACCTATCACATGCTCGGGCTCCTGTGACTCTTTACATACATATCCCTCTCACTATCTCTTGCAGCTCACTAATTACTGAATTTGAGGCTGAGTGTAGAGGATGCTCACTGTGGTGCGAGATTTCCATGAATGATGGGATCCTTGTGTTCATGGAGGTAGTTTAAGCCACTGCAGTGAATGACCACTATTTAGAACAGAGCAAGTGATCAGAAGTCCTGATTTTAGAAAGCAGACAAACAGGGTGGCATGGCAACACCAAAGCTTGAATATATATACTGGCAAAGCTTGCTCTTAAAGAAAGATATTGCTGAAACATCTGATGTTCTACAGAACAAAAGATGGTGTGTACCGAGCAATATCCAGAGCAAAGCTCAATGCTTTCCTTGTAGGTATCCGACCCTTTGATATGATGTCATTTAATTTACCCTGTTAGGCCCCATGCCATGTTACAATCAGAAAAATAATAGTGGCATGCAGAGGCAAGATAGACAATATGTTAGCAGACAACAGAAAACCTGGGGTAAGAAAGGTTTGAACATGGGTGCAGTAGCACAAACACAAACAGTTGAGCTACATCCCTAGAAGTCCACTGCCAAAAGGACCATAACAGAATTTTCTCCCACTTGTTGCTCCATCCACACATGTGAAAAGAAGAGGTTTACCCCTGGAAGATACTCTGTCACAATAACAATGGGTTGACTCCTTGTGACAGCACAAAGAAACTGCACAATGTTAGGATGGCGCATTTGTTCAAGCATCAGCAGCTGCAATTTTAGCTTGTTACTGCTTGCCCAACCCATCACCATACAAAATAACAGAATATAAATCATCAAGGGGTTCAGCACATGCACTGCAGTAATAATTCTCATCTGCATTGTTCCATTTGAAAGCAGAAGATAATGGAGAATTGGAGTCCTTGAAATTGCTGGAAAATTTGTACTGCTCAAATGGTTTTACAACTGCAAGATTACAAAAGGGTACACTAGCATATTCTGACATACATGGTGTTTCCAAGTAGTCAAGATTCACAGCTAGATAGTAAGAGGATGCAGATTAACTGCAACAGGTAAAACCAAGGCACTTACAAAACTTCTGGGTCTTCAGTGAGAGGTAGGTCGATTGTCTTGGCTGCCACTTTTGTACCTCGCCACTTTACAACACGTACTTCTTCATTGGGACCCTGTAATTGAGACAGCAGAAGTCCTTCATTCCTGGATTATGCTTCTGACTGTAAGTGCCAGCTGAAGCCATGTTACATCAAACAGTAAAACCAGCAAAACACATTATTCCACAGCAAAGGAAAAGATGCACTTTTGAAGTCTGACTTGGGGTTTGTTTGTTAGAGTTCATTCTTAAGATACTCAAAGGAAAGGAGTCACAACACATCCACAATACATACCCACCAGTGGGGCCAAACAGTTAAGTCTGCAAGAAACTTCCAGAGAATCTTTTCTAAGAACTGTTTCCCTGCAGCAACTATTGTCTTCTCCCAAGCTTTGCAGGGGAAGACAAGTAGAGTCCATGGTCTTATCAACAATTCTTCATAGAGCAAACAATAGTGCTGGGGAAAGTGTCTTACCTTGCTGAGTGGAGGAATGTGTTCCATGGGCTCCAACTCAGAACGATCAATCTCATAATGGGCACTTGGATCCATATCAAATACAGCACCATGCTTTTTGTTATCCTGGATACAGATAATTTTATGGGTGGTCACAATGATCTCTACCTTGTTAGTGCAAATCTTTCACTGGAAATATCAAACACAACAATAACCAACATGAGCTATAGCTAGAATACCAAGGCCCCAAGATAATCAACATGTAAGTTCTAACCATACACTTGAACAATGAAGAACATACATCACATTGCACCAGGCTATAAAACAAGTGTGGGATGATGACTGAGAGTCGAATACCTCAATCCTCCCACCATGTGATTCTAGAATATTTGAAACAACCCCTTTTGTATACTTCCGAGAATCTGCCAAGGGCTGCACCAAGAACCATGTTGATGGTAAAGACAGAAATGTCCCAAATTGGTACCATAAACTTGGTATGGCAGAAAGGCCACCCCAAACCACTATTGAATCCTCATGGCCACCTATACTCAACCTATCCTAGTTTGTCTGTGAACTGGTCACATTGTGTGAAAGTCAGGAAGCAATTTTGTTTGTCACCAGATCATAAAATTTGCAAAGCTGAAGTTTGGCAAGCATTTCACACAAATATGCAGCTACAGGAGCAAAGCAGTGGAAAATCAAGGAAACTCACTGTATCACCCCAGCGATCAACAGGATTGACATCCACACCTTGCTGGAGCAGCAACTCAACCACAGGCACATGGCCCTCACTTGCTGCCAAATGCAAAGCAGTCCTTCCATCATAATCTGAGGCATTTGCAGAGGCACCCTCATCCAGCAGTTGCTTCACTGCATCTACATCTCCCTTGCTGGCGTATGAGAGCAACAAGCTTGTTTGGCCCAGGCCTTGTTTTGCTGCTGAGTAATTCATTGGGAACTTTTGACTAGATCATAAGATCTGGAGAATCGAAGCCAAAATATGCAATATCAGAACCCAGCTTGTGAAATGCAAGAACTTCAAATGCAAGAGAGGAGGCATGCGCAATAAATTCAGTTTAAATATCACTGATCATCATAAGCTAGGGCGTCACCACTCCATGGCAAATGCAAAGATGTATGCTACAAGGTGCAAACCCTAAACCCCTAACCCCCTTCTTTCTCAGAAGGTGGGTGCATGCACCTTGTAAGAATGGTGGCTGAAATTCTTCCTCCCTCCTAAACTAGTAGAAATAGAAAAATACAGTGTACCAAAGTGGGGATGAATCTATGATGATCACTTGCAAGATAGCAACGCCTTGCCCTAGTACCCACCACACTAGGGTTTTAATACCACTAAGGGTTTCATGAGCACGTTGCAATTATACCTTAAAACTGAATGCGAGCTAAGAAACTCTGGAAATCCTGAACGAATTCTCGGTTCTCGTTTTGTTTTGGGCGGCCGGGGGGGGGGTGTTTAGGGGGGAGAAGAAGATTGAATCTCTGTTCAAACCGGATGATTCTAAAGCCCTCCCCCCCCACAAAAAAAAAACTACAACAGGTAGGGTAATTGAAACTCACCTTTCCAAGTGAAGAGCAGACGACGACGGCTCATACTTCTTCAAGCAAGGCTCCTTGATCTGAGAAGCAAACCAATTCCTTCCTCCATTTTCCGTTCTCCTCCTCCGAAATTCTTCACAAAACTGGATAAGAAGTTGAGGGAGGGACTCGGCTAAAACCCTAATGCAGTATTGTGTTCTATTCTATTCTATTCTATTCTAGTTTCATTTTCTTCTTTGTTTGGGTAGCATAATAATAATAATAATAATAATAAAATTAATAAATAAAATTAATTCCTCTCTATTGTTAGCTTTTCAGTTGCACATTTAAAATTAGATCTTATTTTTAATAGTATTTCTTTTAATTTATTTTTCTTCTTTAGTTTATATTAATAGTATTAACTTTTCAATTGCACTTTAAAATTATATATTTATTTTTTATCCTATTTCTTTTAGTTTTTTTTTTCCTTCTTCTTCTTCTTATATTTATTTCTGTTGCATGTATTATTAACTTCTTCAGTTTGTGCATTAGAATTAGATTTATTTTTAATCACATTTAAAGTTTGGTTCACACATATGTAGGCTAAGTTAGCTTTTTAAAATAGTTGAAAATTTAGTAAAACTCAAACAAAAAAAAACTAGGGTTGGTTCTTGTTGGTTTATTATCCCACCAAAGTTCAAAATTTTCAAGTTATTTTGCATTTTTCCAATTGTTTGTGCCTATGTTTTTGTGATTTCTTGAAACACTTTCTCAATTCTTGTGCTTGCACTCTATGAATTTGCAAGCTTTACGATTTCCTTGGCTTGATTTTTTACATTCACATTTTGTGAAATTGTTTATGTTGTTTTTTTTTTTTTTTTTTTTTTTTTTTTTTTTCGGAGGTTGTATATGGGATCTTTGTTGTTTTAATGTTGTCTTAGATATATTTTTGTGATTTTTGTTGTTTTTGTATTTTTTACAAATTATGCAACGTGCCCACTATAAGCAATTTTTTTTGTTCACATTTCTTGCAATGAATTTTGCAAGTGCACAATTATAATCCTTGGGTACAAGGAAAGTAAGTTGAACATTGTGTTTGAGGTTTTAATGTATTCATTAGATTAAGGATGCATGGTTTGTCTTTGAAACAATCCTTTGATTTTGTACTTCTATTAAATTTTCTATTGCATGATTTATTGGGGAGCAAGGAACTCAAAGATTGGGTCAAGGCTCGATATACCAATTGGTATTCTCATTTCTTAATGATGCAATATCATCATTGAAACTAGAAATCTATATTTTCGTGTCAATGAAATTAATATGCAACATTTAACACATAAATTAAACTTTTAACAAAGAAAAAAAAAACTTTTTACTAAGAAGAAGAAAAAAAAAAACACACGATTTTTGTTTATTGTCCTTATGAATATTGCACCACTTGTAATTTTTATAAATTAACAAAATTTTAAATTATTTACCTTTGTTTTAAACTATTTGTTGTTGGAAGTCAACTATCAACATAGTCTTGCATGAGTTTGTGTGTGTAATGAATTTGATAATGAAGAATCAACTCAAATGGCTAGGGGAATAAATGAGGATAAAATGACCCATAGGAAACTCATTTATCTTAAATTTAGGAGTGATTAAATCAAAGTTATGAATGGGTTTAATAACTATTATGGCTTGTGTCAATCGATGGTGCCATAGATGTTACACAAATTCATATTCAAACATCAAAAACATAATTTTTTGCAACTAACTTAATTTAATAATTAGTCAAGTCAAAAGGTTGTAACATCCAAATGAAACCCTAAAAAATGGTTTTGCAATGTGTTTGTTGATGTTCTTAACTCTATCAACAAGTTTCGAATTTTTCAACTTTCTTCAAGTTGTACCACAAAGCTAGTATAGAAAATTTGTTTGATGTCAATAGTGGAGAGGAAAGTATAAGGTTATCCTATTTTGCCTTGGTTGATGGTGCCACACAAGTAAATAAGGTTGCACCGCATTTTCTTTAAAACCTTGTATAATCAACAATTGCGTAAAGGAAAAAGTATGATTGAAAGAACTCTTTCAAGATCTTGAAGAAAAAGTTCATGAAGTTATTGTTAAAGATCAATATGCACATCATTTTTGTTACTTGATGTTATAGTGTATTGCTACATGTTGCACAACTTGATTTTATAATGTCAAATTTAATTTAAATTAATATACATTTCATGGACATGAAAAGACACATGTTAGTTTGGTTTTTCATATCCATGTTAATGGGTAGGGAAAATGAATGAGTTCATTGTAAAATGGAGGTAATTATCAAGAAGAAATGAGGTAGTTAGGTGTGGAAATGAGGTAGTCATCTTTGAAATTATCTTTGTAAATGTTTAGGGACAACCATAAATTGTTTAAGGGGGACCATATGATAGAGTCCAAAAAATTGCCCATATATAAGTTCTTCAAAAAAATTTGTCACTATAATTATTCCATCATCATCATAGATAGGAAAAGGTGGACAACATAAAATGATAAATTCTTTAAATTTCACCACCTAGGCAATTCATTGTAGTTGGCCAATCAAAAATAATTATTTTATTTTATTGGTTTTCTTGAAAGGTGGAAGGTATTATATCCTACATGCATATTTACAAACCTATACCAAGTTTCACACCATTTGATTATTATGGCAATGAGATGGTGAATGAGATAGTTTAAACAACATCCTTATTGACCCCGTAAGCTTTTATTTAAACTACAAGATCTCCTTGAAATGTAATACTTGCATGCAAGGCCATGAAAAGCATATTTAGGACATCATTGCAATATTTGCATAAAGGCCACCCTAATCCACACTAAACATTGGGTCCAATTTAACAATATTTTCATATAATCTTTTTAATACACACTGAATAAATAATATTTTCCAATTGCAATACCTACATAACAAAGCTTAACCCACATTGGAATTTTGCTCCAACTCCAATATTCGCATCAAAAACCTAAACCACCTTGTGTTAACTACAATACCTACATCACAAATTTGTACCCACCTTATGCTAATTGTAATACTTGCACGTAATGTTTTTAACATATTGGAAAAATTCTTTTAAATACAATAAATGCATTACTTCTTTTTTATGTAAATGAGGTTACTGCAATACTTACATTCAAACTTCCCAAATTCACTTGTTGATAAACAATACTTGCATCCAAACTTCCAAATTTTCATTGTTGAAGACTTTCCTAATGTATATAATATTCTAAATTATTAGGTATTGTTTATGTTTTCTCAACGATTATATATGAAATATAATGCTCACAATACATATTCTCCATTAACTAAATTTGTATACAACATCGTGGCTTCACATTAACATAAAACATGTGCATACATAAGATTATTACAAAATAATATTAGTAACATTTGGTATGCAATAATACTATAAGTTTTAAACATAAATGAACAAGCAAAGAATTTAAAGGAATATGATGGCTATTGGATGCAGAGATTGATATTTATTCATGAAATCTTTGCTTACAAACATTTTTGTGTGTGATCATTGTTTCATGCCAATCTTTCAACTTATGAATCAAATAGCCTAAATGATCATGTACATGATGTAATGACATTCCTAGATGTAATGATTCATTTGCCTTTGTGAAAAAAATGTTTCGAATTTCTAATGCCACAACTTTCATGATTGAGAGTGGCATGGTCACAAAGTGCAACCCTTCCTTGTGTGCATCCTTCAACAATGTTTTGCATCATGTGTTTTAAACAAACTAACTTCCAAAGGAACTTCTCTGCTTATCAAAAACCCCAACTTCATCCATAGGTTGCACACCCTCTCATGGTTCTAATCAAATCAATATCAATGACCCTTTCATCACCATTGTTTCACCATCATCTTCAAAATTTGACCCATCCAAAATATGTTTAAGGTCTCCAAACATGGCCATCAAGCTTCCATGATTAGATTTATACCATGTTCCATAACAATCAATGATATTTTTTTGGGTGACATCAATGGCCATGAAAATAACAACAATTTGTTGGTTGCAAAGATCCTTCGCAATGCCCACTCACATGTGCAACTTGCATATTCATTTTTTTAAAACTAATGTTTGCTTACATGTGTTTGTTGTAGCTATTTGTGGATGCCATGTGTTTGTAGCAATAACACAAGTCTACATGTGCTTTGACATTGTTTACAAGTATTTTTAGGTTTTGATTGTAAGTTTTGAATTTTTGTTGAGTTTCATGAAAGTTTAAGTTTTACAAAACTTGAAAGAAGCCATAATTATTGATCGATCTAACTTCTTGAATTTCATTATACCAAAACCTTCAAGCCAAAACAAAAATTCAATAATTCCAAGCCCAAGTTCAATTATTTTCCTAAGGTTTTGCCTATTTGTCTTGGTATATAGATATGAAAAGAAAAAATCCAATGTTCCATTCTTATGTCTATAAACTTTCACAAAGGTCCACCAATTTGTTTTTGTATGTATAAAAAGAAAAATAGAATCTTTGATCCATTTTCAAGTTTGTACAACTTCATGTGTGGTCTACCTATTTTCCTTTTTGTATGTATAGAAAAAGAAATGAAGTGCAATGTTCCATTCCCAAGTATATAAAGTTTCATAAAGATATGCCTTTCTTTTTTGTATGTATAAAAAAAGAAATAAAGTCATTGATCCATTTTCAAGTTTATACAATTTCCTAGGTTTTGTTATTTGTTTTTGGTATGCATAGAAAAAGTTACAAAGTTCATTGTCTCATTCTCAAGTTTGAAAAGTTTCATAGCAATTTGCCTTTCTTTTTGGTATGTATGAAAAGAAAAAGAAAGTCAAATGTTCCATCCTCAAGTTTGTTTTAAGTCTATTAGGGGTTTACTTCAGTTTTTTAGTATGTATAGAGAGAAACTAAACCATTTGATCCATACATGTGTGCTTGTTTGTAGGTGTGGTCAAAGTTGTTGGTTGGTAGTTGGATTTAAGTTTTTGTGTGTTGATGTTTTATTGAATCATGACTCCATTGAAAAACCCTGCAAATTTTGAGTTCCATTTATTCTTCTCTAGCTTTGATGTTGGAACTCTAGATTTGGCATTTAAGAGCCCACTTACTGTTACTTTCTTGTATTCCTTTTGGAGTTAGTGTAAGTTCAAGTTTTAGTGTTCTTCTTGATTATAAAAGTTTGGATGTAAATGGTATAGACATGTACATTAATGAACATGCATCTTTCTAACATATATAGCTCCCTTCCATGAAGAGTAAGCCATAATGGGAGGTGGAGAGAATTTTCTAGGATACTTGGACAACTAAGTTTCCTTGGGTTAAGTTTGTTTTGGCAAAAATGGCAAGCTACACTATGTGAGGTGCTAGATTTGCATTGTGGTAGAACCTTAGGAGAAGTTACTAATGTCAAAACTAGACAGGTTCAACAAGCACAATAGTATTAAAAAATGTTCATGCCCTGCTTTAAGGCACAAAATGTGTGAATTATTCACAAGTTCCAACACCTAACATGGAATTTTTTTGGAAAGAATCTGTGATTTTATAAGGCCTAATTTTGTGTTCGAGGAAATGGTCAATGTAGAGAAGGCAATTAAAATGAAAAAGTAAATGCATTTTGTTATTTTCTATCATATTTTGAAACACGAGAGGCCAATGATGGATTTCAAGAACATGCAAGGCTTCTATGAGCTTTTGAAGGTTGATAAAAACATCAAAGAAAGAAACATTAGAGTGATTTTAATGGATGGGAAATTGAAAACTACATGCATAATGTGGTCTTGGTATAACTAGAAATGCACTTTAGAAGTTTCATTTCATTTCATTGAGTTTTGATGAAGTAACCATTCTTGATGATTGGAGCTAAATGTTTGTTCATTATTATGCACAATTAAAAATTGAATGAAAGCGCCCATATTTTTGAATTATTAAGAATCATTAAAGGCGATGGTGGTGGTGCATTACTAGTTAACCATTGTTGATTGCCTTACCATTTTTGGGGGTTTGTCTAAATGGGGATTTGACATCAGAATTAATTTACTTTGGTCCAAATTACATCACAATCTTCCAAGATTTAAAAATAGATGTGATAGGTGAAAACACACTAAGGTGTAATAGTTTTAGGCACATATGGAAGTCCATAATTGCCTAAATTAATACTACATAGGCAATGTGAAAGCATGGTACTTTAAATCACACAAGTAATTTTGTAAATTATCATTTGAAATTCATTGTAAGAAATTTCCAACCCTAGTTTATTTTATGGAAAACTTAAATTTGAAATATGAACTTCTAAATCATTACATTCATTAAAGAAAGGACTTAATGGGAAAAAAACCATAATTCAAAATACATAAAAAAAATTCAGTCATCCAAATCCTCTCAAAAAGTCTTCTTTAATATCAATGTTACAACAACATATTATCATTGAATCTTTTATTCAATAAAAAAACATTGTATGAAAGTGCATGAAGTTTGTATTCATCAATTATGGATTGTTACATATTTTTGGTATTTAAAAAAAAGTCCATTATGTTATGACAATTCAAAAATCATTTAAAAAATTCATACAATGTGATTATAGTATATATAACATTGTAATGTTGAGTCCTTTATCAACTTAATCATTTTTATTTAATCACATGGCCAATTACAAATTTCAAAATCTTGCAAAAACAATTGTGTGACAACATTTTATGGATAGTGTGGTGTGTTCTCATCATGACAATGCAATTAACAAACAAACACATGCATTATTTTTGACACGCATCCATTGCATAGCCCATACAGTAATAGAAATCTTCAAATATATGACTAAGTTTATGACTTGTATTTTAGTCATAAAGGACATATGTGAAATCATTAGTGATAGTTTAGTCATTATTTAATTATTTTTGTTATTACAAAATATAGCAAAAAACTTGGGGAACATTATTTTAAAAATTTATAATATTTATTGTTATAATATAGGTAATCATATATATTTTGAGTTTTACTATTTTCCATCCTATCAATTGTTGACATGTCTCACCATTTAAGCTAGCTTCAAAACCCTAATTTAAATGGTTAAACATACCACCGAATCTACCTATTTAATTCACTTGTAATCAACCAACCTAGGTAGTTTAGGTAGGTAAAAAATATTCGCTCTATATTCTAATGTTGATCACAATGAATTTCATTTGTGAAGTTTGATCTTGGGTCCCCCAAGGATGGAATTCAACTCCTTTACCACCAAGTCACCCCATTGGTTGTTTGAATAGTCTAATGTTTATTCTATTTAAACCATACTTCATTTAAACATTACATAAAACCTCAAATTTGATAATTCATATCTTATTAATAATTTTTCTAAATGAAAAAAATGTAAATTTATTCATAAATTTCCTTCAATAATTTACAAAATTACATAATTTATTTACATACAATTTTAATTTGCTTCAAAAGAAAATGATTTGAATTTTGTTGTTGAATAACATTTCAATGACCATTTTTTGAAAAACACTAAATCAAACACATGATTAGTAAATGGAAAAAACTTTGTGGTTAATACATGAATAAATAAACTTTCATTTGATTTAGGAATTTATATTACAGTAATTTTCTTCAAATATATCATAATTTTACCAATAATTTTTAATTTAATTGTATGAGTTCATATAATTCATCCACATAAAATATTTTAAAATGGATATAAATCAAATTTATATACATAATTTTTTTAATTAGTCATATTACATATGTTGTATAAATTTAATCTATATATTTTTATTTAAGTTGAATAATAATAGTAATAAACAACTAATATATTAAATAATTTTTTAAAATCATAAATTCTATTCAAAATTTTCACATATAATTTAATATAATTATGTAATAATATTTTTTAATATGTAGAATACATAGATTTATTTATATAAATATAACATATATAAATATTATTTAAATTTATGATAAAAATTAATGTGTAAATATAAATTGTTTATTTTCCACATCTTACACTTCTATTTTATTTTTAAATTAAAATATAAAAATATATTTATAATATATCATACTTTTACCATTAAAAATTATTCCAATGTATAATATCTAAATTTATTCACCTTGAATATTTAATATGGATCATATATTGAATATATTTAAGAAAAATGTAATAAATGTTCTTATATTACCTATATATAAAATATTAATTAAAATCAAATTTTTACATGTTGTAGTTCATCATGTCCATTTATACTCATGTTAAATTATTAATATTCATTTTTGAATAATTGTAAAGTAATTGTATGAGCACATTGTTTATGTAATGACATATCATTTTGTCCACATCATTTGCATATGTATTCTTTAATCATATTTGAAATGATTTTATCTTAGTCACACATTTTCAAATGATATTTTGGACATCCACATCACTTTGTTATCATTCATGGATGCCATATGGATGAAAACTTGTAATGAAAAAACAATGTCATCCTTCCTATTACCACTTCATCATCTACTAGTTAAATGCACCACTAATATATGACTACAACTTCTTTCACATAGGATTTAAAGTAATATTCTATGACTATAGTCAATTATGTAGTCGTTTAGGACATTTACTTATTGATTTCTTGGTTTGCAAAGTACACAATTCCTTATAGTGATAGATAGAATTTGGTTGTGCAAATATTATTCAACTTGCCATTTGTTGTGAAGGTTGAAGCCTTATTGGCATCAATGCATATGTATTTTGTTCATTCTCTGAAAAGGCACCTTGAACATAACAAGTTAATGGAAATTATCGAGACCAAAGGCTTGGAGGTTCCTCGCAATGTTAAAATTCAATGGACATCTATGTTTACATTTGCTAAACAAGTCTTGTTTAAGTACAAGTCACTTGTTATGAAAATGGTTAAAGACATTTTAGGGAATGCCTTAACTGCAAATACAAATTATGAAATGTTTTTTTGATCTTGACATTGTTTTGAAATAGACTTGTGTTTTACCAATGTTAGAGGTGGTGCAACTAGGGAAATGTTTATGGTGAATAGGGGTAATTTGGAACATAAAATGTAGTTAGTAATAAAACAATGCATAATGGCAACAATGGGGTTGGTCAAAGAACTAGAGAGGCATTTTCTTGCCCAAGATTTCACAAATGCTATTAGGTTCTTCTATCCTTAATATTAAATGTCATTTGATGTAGAGGCAACATTTCTGAGTCACCTTGCAATTGCTGAAGGCACATTTATACCATCCTAAAACAATACCTCTATATGTATATGTGATTGCTTGCTTATGATATCCATCATTGTTTGATCAATAAACCTTTTTCTTCATGTGATACTATGAAGGTCAACAATCATTCATGTTGATTTGCATCCATCACAATTTGGGAATCTTACAAATGAGATGTGAGGATGGTGGGTTTCTAATGGTAATGTTGTTCACATATTGTCAAAATATATTAAACTTGCAAAAGTGACAATTGTAATGGTTTTTGATAATGTGGAGGATGGACAAACTATCTCTATAGTGAATTTCATAAAATCCAAACTTTACAATTGATTATCCACAAATCTAAACTGGGTGGTCTACATCTATACATAATAATTTTGTCAAATGGATTTTTCCCCTTTCTATAATACAACTCATGAGTGGACCAAAGGAAAAGTTTGTTATGGAGAGCAACATTAGCTAACTAAAAAATCAAACACCTAGATTTTTATTAACTAAGTTTTAGAAGAAGTCTTATGCGCTTTCTTGGTTTTTGTTGAATGGGCAAATTGTATTTGAGTTCTTGGTTGATTTTTTCAACAACATGGAATGAAGTCAACTTTTTAAACAATTAGGAAATATGAAAGGTGGAATTCATTCTTGTTTTTTTTAAAAAAATTGTTCATTAAATGGAAGTTTGGTATGTTTATGGGATGGGGATTGATGGATTTGTTTTAACATTTGCAAGTGCATATAAAGGTTTAGTGGGTTGGGTTCCTAGCATTTGAAGTTGTTATTTTATAAGTAGAATCGTTTGGGATTTTGGATGTAGAAACAAAAAGGTGTTCAAGCAAAATTCAAATGGATTTTTCAATTTATAGTTAAGTAAATTAGATTTGGATACTAATGCTAACTTGTTTTGTGCAAACTTCTACCCACTTTAGTTGGAGAGAATCCAAAACTAGATTAGGGTTTAACCTCCCTAGGAGGCACATTGGTTATATGCTTAGTTTTGATTTCATTTCAGGATGAAAATTTCGCATGTACATTTGGCTAGAGTTGTAAATATTTAAACTTTTTTGCTCATTGATGTTGTTCAATTTTCACCATTTATTTGGTTTTGGTAGCACGATTCATGTTTTGGGTTCCATTAGAGTTGCATTTGAAGATTAAAATTTAGAGCATTTTTATGGCCAACAATCTACATTCCTAAAATTTCTATGTAATCCTTTAATTCACACAAAGTTCATGAGCTTCAACAAAAATTCATATTCCTTAGGAAAATTTCCTTGCCACATGTTTAGATGAATAATGGATGAAAATTGCCAATGATGCAACATCGAACACATGAAGGAAAAAAAAACACACACTTACTTGGATGACCTTATCACCATCGAGGTAGGTTATCAATCTTAAAACACTAACACAAAACAATTTAAAATAACCTTCGTAGATGATAATTGAGTCATCCGGGCAGGTTATTAGATTTTTAATATCTATTGTATTTAATATCGGATTGTTCTCCTTTTTGGGTATCAATATGGGTATCAAAGTTGTTCACCATGGTTATCAAGAAATCAAAATACCTGGTTATTATTATTATTATTATTATATATCATCGTGATTCTCAAACTTTAAAAAAAAAATTCAAATACCCAGATGAAACCGCCGGTTCTTTCACGAAACTTGATGGTTCTTTAAAGTGGTTGAGAGAGTCGTACCCGGCGATTCTTTGACTCCGAGCTTTTCAATCCCCGAAGCCAGCGGTCCTTTTGATTTCGATTGGTTCAAATACAGGGAACCGGTGGGTACTAGGAAAAAAACAAATACCCGCCCCCCAACGCTGGTGTGAAGTGTGTGGAGGCGCTGAACAACACCCGCGGTCTCGTTCCTCTTCCTCGCTTCACGGACACTAAACTTCAGAGCACGTTGTCTCCTTCCCCTTCTCACGCATGCGACGAGACGAGACGAGCGGAGCAAAACTGCAGCGTCGTGGTGGATCTGCTTCGTCTTCCTCACGCCATTTGTGTTGATTAGCACCACCAGTAGCACCAGCATCACCATCAGGTACTAATGTTTTTTTGTCAACATTTTCGCCTCTAGTTTGTGTCTTCTGATTCCTTTTTCATCCTGAACGTTGCAGGTGGCGACGACTCTGATCTGAGATCGGAGTGCCGGGGTGTACTGTATAGCAACATGTGTTTATGTTGAGCGTAGCAGGTTCAGGATCCCGATATGTTGGTGCCAATGTCGTTGTCCGTTGTTTGCAACAGTGCGGAGCTCTAGTGTTATATTTGTGTGCTTGGAGTGGCATGAGTTAGATCGACTGACTTTCGGTCCCGTTGTGTGTACTCTTTCCCCTTGACGGCGAAGTTCTTCTTCCGTCTGATTTGTTTTGGTTCAGATCCTAGCTCATTTCTCCATCGCATTCTAATCTATGCCTGCACTATGAGATTCAACTGTTATCCGTGCACGTTCCGCGCTGCAATTTGCCCTTTGCTAACCTTCCTGTTTACTATCTTCTCAATCCGCATCACATCTGCCTTCATCTGTCCAGCTTTGACGACATTCACTTGGTTGCGACAATGCTTAGACTTCGATCTGGATTTAGTGGAGTCGTATGCACGACCTTAGACCCCGCTGATAGCACTCCTTTCCTACACCTTAGGATTCACTTCATACTTTAGAAAAATCCTTTCTCCAACGTAGAGAAAGTCTTGCAAGCTTTTCGCTTCATACTACGAACCTTTGTAATAACCCTATCTGAATGTATGAAGTGTCAGACTAAGATTGCTATTGTTAATATCTTCCATGCAGGAAAGAGGTCCCTTACAATGGCTGGTGTCAGCGATGATGTGCAGCCTCTAGTGTGTGACAATGGTTCTGGAATGGTCAAGGTATGACAATAAAGCATATATGCTTTTCAGTTTCTTTCTACATCTGAGATACATGACAAAATTCAGCTGATGAGAATCTCCTAAGCTCTCTGTAATTCAATGACTAGACAAGGTCTTTCAGTAGTTTCAATCTGCATTTTCTATTCATGAATACAGGCAGGTTTTGCTGGTGATGATGCCCCACGAGCAGTGTACCCCAGCATTGTTGGCCGGCCTCGGCATACAGGTGTTATGGTTGGCATGGGACAGAAGGATGCATATGTTGGTGATGAGGCCCAGTCTAAGAGAGGGATTCTGACCTTGAAGTATCCTATTGAGCATGGTATCGTTACTAATTGGGATGACATGGAGAAGATCTGGCATCACACATTCTACAATGAACTCCGTGTGGTACCAGAAGAGCACCCTGTTTTGTTGACAGAGGCACCACTCAACCCTAAGGCCAATCGTGAGAAGATGACTCAAATCATGTTTGAGACATTCAATGTTCCTGCAATGTATGTTGCTATCCAGGCAGTCCTCTCACTCTATGCCAGTGGAAGAACAACTGGTAAAGACTCCTTGTGACTTGCTTGTGCCCAGCAATCCATGCAGTTTCTGGAGATTTTTGACTAGGTAGTTGGACATGTGTGAACTACTCACTGTTTCTTGCCTGACAGGAATTGTGCTGGACAGTGGTGATGGTGTGACTCACACAGTGCCAATATATGAGGGATATGCACTTCCACATGCCATCCTCCGCCTGGACCTTGCAGGGCGGGATTTGACTGATGCTCTCATGAAGATTCTTACAGAGCGTGGATACTCTTTCACCACCACTGCTGAGCGGGAGATTGTGAGGGACATGAAGGAGAAGCTTGGATATGTTTGCTTTGATTTTGAACAGGAGTTGGACACAGCTCGTACCAGCTCCTCACTGGAGAAGAGCTATGAGCTCCCTGATGGACAGGTCATTACAATCGGTGCAGAGCGGTTTAGATGTCCAGAGGTACTCTTTAACCCATCTTTGATTGGGATGGAAGCTGCAGGCATCCATGAGACCACCTACAACTCCATCATGAAATGTGATGTGGATATTCGGAAGGACTTGTATGGCAACATTGTTCTCTCTGGAGGATCCACAATGTTTCCTGGTATTGCTGATCGTATGAGCAAGGAGATCACTGCCCTGGCCCCAAGTAGTATGAAGATCAAGGTTGTTGCACCTCCTGAGAGGAAGTACAGTGTCTGGATTGGAGGGTCTATCTTGGCTTCTCTGAGCACCTTTCAGCAGGCAATTCCTGAACTTCTTTTTCTTTCAGAGTCTCATGAGTTCAAATCTAAGAACTTGGGGCAAATAGGATTTCCAAGTTCCCCATCATCTTTTAGAGAACTGAAGTGGATACTTCAGCCCAAGAGTGTTTTAGTAGAGTTTGGAAATCCACCAATTTTTTTCATCCTATTTCTACTCCTGCTGTATAGCTGAGCTGATGTCCATTGTCACTTGGTGAGAATCTTTGGAAAAGTCCCTGACTTTGTGGTTGTCTTGCAGATGTGGATTGCTAAAGCAGAGTATGATGAGTCAGGACCATCCATTGTGCACCGGAAATGTTTCTAAATTGGTGTACATAGAAATTTTTTTTTTTGCTCCATCATTGGTGCTGAGATCTTTGGTACACAGAGCTAAAAGTTGCATGTGAGCACATATGTGGTTCATTTGGTTACACTTCTATCTATGGTGGTTCAGGTAGTTGGTTTAGGTATCATTTGTAAAAAATATTGGACAGTTTTGGTGGATGCTATGGCTGGTATATGTATTACTGCCTGTGACACATCCTTCACAGGAGCCAGATTCTGATGGTGAATGTGGCTCAGGTTTGTGGTCACTGTTTTTCAGAAAGAAAGAAACTTGTGTTCACAAAGCCTTGCAAGGTCATAGCTTAAGGCTGTCTTTGATGTTGAGAAATCTGTTATGTCTTGTTTGCAGTTATCAAGTGATTTTGATCCAAAGTTGTGAAAATTTGATCTGGCAATTAAACATCTGTGCTGAAGTAGGGTTTATTTAATTGGTTGCTGATCTAAGTTTATCCTGGATGTAAAACGCATGTGTTACAGTTCGGAGCAAATCTCAAAGTTTGCTGATGCAGGAGAAACAGATGATGTCAGCCAGAGATGAAAGTCATGTCATGGGTGTACTTGTCCAAATTTGAAAATTTTCAGTTGAGATTCATCTAAAATTCAGAATCCTTCCTTTGAAATAGTTGAGGCTGATATAGATCTGTTTGGATTGGAATCTGTTGGAGCTTTCACAGAAGAATAGAAGCTGGTGTTACACAATCAATGATCTGCCACCTCCCATGAATAGTTGGTGGCCACATCAATGGAGAATAAGCAAGCACAAAATGCTTTTGAAGTTGCATGAGGACCATATTTGTGAGCCAAGTTCTAGAAGTGAATCTAGTGCAAGTTGAAAGAACTTTGGTGTTTCAGTGCACTAATTCATTTTACATGTGTTTGTGGGGCAAATGGCAATGCTGGAGGGGCAAATGGGTTGAGCACACATAGCAGCTTGCATACACAGGGGCTGTGTGCACATGGGCTGCACACACATAGGGTTCATCCCTGCATCTGTTGTCAGTGACCTCTCCATGGAGAAGAAGTGTAGGAATGCCTCCCATGTCACAACCCCCAGCCCTGGCATCATAACACTTGCCAGTTCAGAAACTTGACTAATCAGACACCAAAAGAAGCTGCTGTTGCAAAGCCATTAGTGTTATGGTTGATACTCTTGATCAGCTTGGAGGTCTAGCAGATTCAAATCTGGTGAGGTATGCACCTCCTCAACAAGTCTATTACTAGTGCTTCAGGCCCACCTTGGGAAAAGAGTTTGGAATGAGCACTAGCCAAAGAAAGTGGATCCAACACAGAAGTGAGAGTTTCAGCGGCTGGAGAGGCATTCAGACATGCTTGTCACTGGGCAAGCCATGGGTGATTTCTTCTTCTATGGTGAGTATTATTGTCATACCTGTCACTATATCTCTACCACAGCTTATGAATGTGCCCGTGAGCTCACCATTATCACAAGGGTGCACATTTCATGTGGCAAAACTTTGAAGCTTGTGGGACAGACTGGGATGGCAGAGTACTCAGAGGGTGGGTAATTGATGCCAAGTTAGTTTTATTAGTTCCATAGGATAATATGACACTGGAGTTAGTTGGTAAGTTGAGGGACGAGAATGGGTGGAACAAACCTTCACTGTCAATTCTGTTGAACACACCCTCAAAGGTCTCACGACGGCCATCCTTCTGCTTTGCCCTTGACAATTGCATGAAGGCAGCAATCTGCATGCAAGCAATCTGCCATCAATTGCTGGAACTCCATGGTCTTATTCCTGTCTTTTCTGGCAACAAAAGCTGGTAGATTCAGTAGTTATCAATGGTTACAGGAGGGGGAATAGAGGTGTACGTCTTTGTCACGTTTCATGGCTGCCATCAATTGTTGCTTACTTATTGTTCTGGTCTCCAGTCCTCAAACACATCCATTGAAAACCCTCTTCAGTTCTATCAAAGATTTCATCACTGTGTATAAAGTTCAAAACATTCTCTTGGCACAATTGGATTACCTTTCTATGAGCATCTTGCTTTCGGGTTGCTCAGAGGTAATCAAGATCTCACCCAACTTTATCCTGGTCAATTCTGTTGAACATTTCAAGCAATCTTTGGTATTCTTTAACTGACAATCCAGCTGCAGCTGCAAGTGCATGAATGTAGGCAACATCACGTGCTTGTTTGGTGGCTTTTCTAACTCCTGCAAATGCACAACTCAGTTGCTCCAATGCCCTGTCCAATTGGAACATCATGAATCAGGTATCTTCTTTTCCACTGCTTGATTTTGCTCTAAGTTTTTCATCAATCGATTTATCCACCTGATCTATAGAAATTGATGCTAAAATCTTCCTTGAATCTCACTACACGAAAAGTCTAAAGCACACAATAAGTCTATATGGCCATATTCAAATCTCTGCATAAAAGTCCCTTTTCCATTTTGGAATGGAATGGTTGTATGTGTGTGAGAGACCTGGCATGGTAGGAGATTGCACTGTGCAGGTATTGTTCAATCAATTGCTGCACATCCATACACACTGCACGTGAGGACTGCCTGCAGACTAAGGTAAACATCAACACCTCTTGCATGTTTTAGGATAAACATATAGATATTCAGGTGTTTCACAAGTGCTGCTATCATGTGGCCTCAAACTAGACTGCATTGAACTTTCTTTGAATGAATTTGTCAAGTGCTGAAATGCAGATTCAATACAGTGCAAATCAACCTGCATGTAGATACAATTTCCCTGCCAGAGTTGATGCTAAAGAGTTGTGATGGACAGCTCATGAAATTCTAATACATGTTGCATGAACCTTGAAATCAGTAAATGGATTCCTGTACAGTTTCTTGCACTTACTGTGTATGGTTCAAATGGATCACCCATGTCACCAGGCCAGCGAGGCTGCCATCCATCAGACATTGCCTTCACCACACAAGGCTTCTCACAAAGTAAGGTTGCTGCTCTTCTTTGCTGTGGCAATACACAGCCAACACATACCTCCGGTGGCTGCTCACAAATCCCCACCTTTTTCCATCATTCCACAAAATATTTTTTGGGCATCAAAGATTAGCAAATGGATCAAAGACTTGCTGTCTGTGGCTCCAGTGATGAGATCTTTAATCAGAGTTCTCAATCATGTCAAGCCAAATCATGTAGACTTTTTGACTAAATACATGGTGCAGCTACCTTTATGACTCCCTTTGACCCGAATAGAAGAAGCGATGCATCAAGTGCTGCCCGGTTCCTTTCAGCCTGCCCAACAAATAAAGACACTGAACTCCTTTACTCATTGAGATCTCATAGTCTTTCTTATTACCCCTTTATATTGGTTGTGCCACAACTCAAAGAAATTGTTGTATTTGAAGTTTGATACTCTAACCTCCTCCACTGAGTGTGCTTTCACTGGATGCATATTTGTGGCTGCAGAGAAGTTTGGAAATTTCTGTACAATATGCAGTTCAGAGGTCCCAAAAAAGTGGACTCACCATGAAGGAATGCATTTCATCAACAGCCATGATTGACTCTGCTGCACAAAGAAGACTTGCAATCTGGTCCTCTGCACAACAAAGACACAACCCCAACCTCACTTTCAAAGCCACCTTCTTCTTCAACTCTCATTTAAGCTTCATAGAAGAAGGCAGTAAAAGCAAACTCCAGAAGGTGACAGATGAACATACGGGTGCTTTGGAAATGATCTGTGTCAATAGAACACTGGGTGAGACTTTGTTCTAGGCGTGCACAGTTTTGAACCGCAGTAGAGATATCTGCATTCCTTTTCTTCATCTCTGTTCATTTGACAGACATTACTTAGACCACCGAAGTGTGTTGGAACAGAACCCCTCTTTACATTTGTACTACTCTATGCCAATACAAAATGGACCAAGTTTGCCTTTGAATAAAGAAAATGGATATTTGTGACTTTGAAGTGTGGTTGGGATGATGTTTCTATTGCAATTAAGTTAAGTAGCAATGAGCTCCTGTGTGTGTACTTACGACAAACTTCCTTGGCCCAAGAGCGAAGTGCGCTACGCAATGCATTCACACACCCTCCACGCTGATACTGAGGATCCTTCCAAAAACCTCCACATTCTATTCCCTTGGCCCCTGTTCCAAATTTTGTGCATGCGCTCAAGCTCAAATTTCACATCATGCAAAAATTCTCAAAACTGAACAACAACAAAATATGGAGAGAACACATGGCTCAGATATTGATACTCAAACACTGAACAAAATTTCTTTTCAATTATTTTTCCCTTCTTTCACAAAACAGGTTGCAATTTTCCCACCTGGATCCATTTGAGCATGGCAGGAAGTCATGATCTCTGAAGTGAAAAATGTGTTGAGGGTGCTTCGAATCAAAACCCCTCTGTTTTGACCAGATAACGTTGGCACCTCTATAACATAAAGTTATTTCAAAAGTTGCAAGATGATCTTTCTGCAACTGCAAATCAATCACTAGTGTTTCTTTCTGCAACTGCAAATCAATCACTAGTGTTTCTTTCTGCAACTGCAAATCAATCACTAGTGTTTCTTTCTGCAACTGCAAATCACTCACTAGTGTTTCTTTCTGCAACTGCAAATCAATCACTAGTGTTTCTTTCTGCAATTGCAAATCAATCACTAGTGTTTCCGTTGAAACAATGGTTTTTGTTGAGAAGAAGAACAATGGTGCTGTTTCATTGAGATTAATGGAGGGAAAAAAAAATAAAATTGGGGGAAAAGACATGAAAGAAGAATTAATGATTCAACAATAAAAATTGATGAGGAGGAAACCAGAGATTCAGCAAAGAGAAAAAGAGTGTGTTTGTGGTAACAAGCTTAAAGCTTTAAAGCTTGCTTTGCTTGGATAGTTAGAAAAGAAAAGCTGTTACAGGAAGCACGGGTGTGTTAGTTCACAGGAAACTACAAACGGTAATAACGGTAGGACCTAGGGGTACAGGTACCTATGTGAGACCTAAGCTAGCAACTTAAGGTACTTTTGGCGTTTTTTTGTTTAAGACCCCTGCCCCTTGTGCACAGCATTTTTGGCTTTGGGCAGGGGTCCCATGCAGGCTTTGGATCTCTTGCACACAATGGGCAGCAGCTGGGTCTTATGTCCATTCCACTTGTGGAATTGACACTAGAAAAAACCAAGTGGCCAATTATAACCTAATTTGAACATGTCCCGATTTCATAATCGACTAGCAATTGTAATTTAAAATTGCGTGAATCATGGGTGTGAATATAATCTTGGCTCCTCTCACCAATTATCGAGCGTAACCATTTTTTGGACTAACTTTTTGAATTGTGAAGTGTCTTATATTCAATTCAATTTTTTTGAAACTAGTGTGAACCCTGTGCATAATGCACAGGTGTGTTATTTCAATAATGTTTGGTTGATGTTTTTGGTTTTTTAAAAAACTTTTCTTTTCAAACAATTGTCCGTGGCCCAAGCGCTGGGCCTGGGCGTCGTTCTTGGGAGACGGGCTGATTGCTTCCGCGGCCCTGTCTGGCCTGGTCTAAGGTAGGGTGGTAGGTACCTAGGATGATCCAATGACTTCAGCAGGTTCTGTGACCTAGGCTAGTAGGTACCTACTACCTACCCTACAAATAACGGCGCGGTGAAAGTCACTGACAGACTGACAGACTTGCTGAATTAATATAGTGTGAAATTTTATTAGATAGTGTGAAATTTTGCATGAAAAAAAAACACCTTATAATGGGTAAAGTTCACAAGTGAGGGACATTCCCCAAACAAAGGGACTAAGATGTCCCAAAACTTGAACCTACCAAATTCACTAGGCATAGGAAAAGAGGCTTCTTACACCTTACTCTTTTAAGAGTGAGAGGGATCTTACACCTATAAATATGCATTATGTTCCTCCCATTGTTAATTAGGCTCACTCTAATTCATGTTGATTGTGTTTTGGATGATTTCATTCACAAATGTCACTATTCATTTATAATTGGATCATGTGTTTGGATTTTCATCCATTTAGTTGTCAAATTTTAGTTTGGGCTAAAACCTTCAAAAAAATACTAACATCATGGTCCTTTGGGAGATTTTTCATGCTAAATTAACCAATTGGGCCATCACACAACATCAATTTTTCATGTTGCTCATGCCATTTGGTTCTCGGAGGAAAAGGAAATCTTATCATTAATAAAAAGATTTATCCACATTTGGCTACAAGAGCAAGATCTCACAATAGATTTTATTTTTTTTCAAATGTCTCCTATATTGTGGCTACCTACTAAAGCCTAAGTTTCAAATCTAGCAAAATTGTTTATTAATTTATTCGAAACCTGGAAATTTTAGGTCATTTAAATTTTTTTGTTAATGTTGCTAGGCCATTTTTTCCCCCCTACAAAATGGTGAAAATTTGTCACAATTTAAAAAAAAAAATCTGCTTCCAATTATTCCTATTTTTTCACTTGCATGATGTGTAATTAAATAAAGATTGAAATTTCCTAAGTGCATTTGGAAGATACCTTAGATTTGTGACTAATTTTTTGAGGAGGCACCTTACACCTACAAGAGGCCACAAGAGGCCTCTTGCTTCCTATGATGAATAACCATATGAAAAATATCATCCATCATCATCACTTATTATCCATGATGAATAATTACAAAAAAATTTAAAATAATGTCCTTTGTCTCCTAGACAATTGTTTCAAATGAAATTATTTAAAGAATGTTATTTTAATGGTGGGTCCTTATGGAAAGCTTTTTTAAAAACACCCCCCCTCCAAAGTTCATATGATATTTTAGCTATTGTTTGGGTAATTTTTGGAATCATGTCAAAAACCAATTAACAAGCAACAATCAACACAATGTTTATTGAATATTCCGGCCACCAATCATTTCTTGTCACCGCTTCTAGTATGTCATTTAAACTTACAAAATGCTTGAAGAACAAATGACATTGATCCTTTGCCCGTGTATGGACCTCAAAAAAATATGCATGCAATCATTGAAAATGCGAAAACACAAATACAAAAAAATTATAAACTTAATTGAGTAAATAAAATGCATGCATATTTTATTTATATTAATGTGTATACATTAAATGATAAACAAAATATTGGAAGACGTAACAAATAACATAATGGATAAATTTCAAATTGGCACCATACATTTTGTCGTTAAATCAAAATGAATACACATGATCCCATAATAATAATTTTCTCAAGTTAAATACTTTGAATTAAAATAATATTAGAATGAGCGACCATTCAAGACACATGGTGCCATAAATGTAAAAAATTTATGCTGTTAAAGTGTGACAAAATTGAGTGTCAAATCTTTCTTTTGAATGTAACATAACCAAATGAATTACCATTGTATTTTAAATTGCATGGTTGTTATAACATAATTCATTGCATTTGAACTTTAAATGCACATACATGTAAAATTTTGTCATTTCACAATTTAAATCAATCCTAGTTCGGTATTGAATGAAAATATAGAACATGGCCAATTTTAACCTAGTTCTCTCAAAAAGAACTATTATGTGTTGACCAAATTGATATCTCCCCCAACATGGTATATATGTTAAAAAATCAATTTAGTAAGAACCATATTTTCTTGAGGTCAATTCAAAACAAGAACTTTGGGTATGTTATGATCTACAACCCTCTAGGTTTGATTCTTACTTAATTAATAGATTAATTCATTTTAGTTAGGATTAGTTTTAGGGTTTAAAGTAACTAAGGTTTAAAGGAAAGAATGAAAACCTTTCATTTGTATAAAAGGAGTTTGATCCTCTTGGGTGCATTATGTTAAATTTTTTTTTCTCGCATTGTTTGCTTGTTTTTTTGTGTCTTTTGTTATATTTTGTTTTTTTTTGTTAAACATTGTCACCTTGTTGTTGCTTTTGTCTTTGCTAATGTCATTGTTGTTTTCGTTATTCATTCATTGTCACTTTTTTTTGTGTGTTCATCATCACTTTGTTTTTGTCATTGCCATGTTGAAAGCCAATAAAAAATATAGACTTGTTGCGGCTTGCGAAGAGAGTTGCGTTCTCAAGATTTATTAAAGTTTTCCTATGATATACTATATTATTTTATAACCAAAATTATTTATCTATATCATGGATCTATAGCTTTAACCTTAGATCGTTTCCTTCTGCGTACATGGTAAACAGAGCACATAATAGCTTATAATTTGATTTCTAAATTGAGTGCATTTTTTATGAATAAAAGTATATTTTTTCTCACCAATCAAGCAACCATGCTACTTGATTGTTTTGCCTTGCATGTCATCACCTTTGTTGTTTATCATTGTTGTAGTTTTCACAATGTTCTAGCTGCAAACAACTTACACATTGAAGCTTGGGGGGGGAGGAATAAGATGAATAATAAACTTGTACATGCTTGTTTTTGCTTTCATTGTTTACATTTGTATGATTTATTAAAACTAAATAATAACAACGACCAAAATTGGAAAAACATCAAATTATTTGGTTTTTTTCGATTTTGTTCCTTTAACAAATTTTGGAAGTATGGAATCAATCCATGTGGAGGGTAGTTTTGATATTTTCATGAATGAAGTGAAATTACATTGGAGGAGAAAACCGAGGAAGAAAGGTTTGAAAGATTTGAGACATTACCAAGTTTATAATTAGAGAATGATGAAATGTTACATTTAATCATAAAAAAATTATATGAACAAATTTTTTATTGGAAACCTCATGATATAAATTTTTTATGTCAGGCATTTTATTATGTTAATGGTGGGTCAAAAGTGGATGTGAATGTTTCACAATTGATGCATTGTCTTATTTATTATAATAATTTAACATCTTTCATTATTATCAACCAAAGGACAAGGTTAATGAAAAGTCTAGTGTCATGTTTCAAGAGTAGTGGTATACTAATTGCATTGAAAAAAATGTGGATGTAAATTGTGAATTAATTGCAAAAAAGAAGTTGTGGAAGAAGTGAACTACAACATGAAAAGTTCAATGAAAAAATAACACAATTTTTTCAATAATGAATGTTATTTTTGACAATCGTGTTATTTTTTCATAATTTCGTTGAAAGTATTTGATTTAGGTGTTTGGTAATGTGATTATGCTTTTGTATTGTTTTCTCTTCTAGAAAAACCTTCAATCAAGAAGTGTTAGTAGACCTAATTGAGAAAAAAAAAAAACAAACATATGTCTTACCAATTTTTCACAAATTGTGTTTTTACAAGTGCAATTTTTGATCTTTGATTGTTTTAAAGGAATGCATGATGTTTTTGCATTGGTTGTGAATTTTTAAAAATAATATTGAATGCCAAAACATATTACAATTGGCTTGTTTGAAACATCTAAAACTTTAGGTCAAACATTGGCAAAAGATTTACGAAATCTTTTAGAGTAACATGGATTAACAAACAAAAACTTTTCTTTATGTGAAGGATTAAGTGTCAAATATGAATACCACGATGGTTGCTTTGAAATTTGAAGTTAATATAATTATGAAACTTTGGGCGTGGTTTAAAAGTTTTTAATGCACATGTTTTGAACATGCCTTTTTTTAAGGCTTATTAATGTGCAACTATTGAAGACAAAATGTGCAAAAGGGTGGGTGCAAGATAAGGTTGGATATTAGAGTTTGATATTGATTATTATTATTATTTTGTTTTTGTGAACAAGAAGTGACCATAGTTTTAAAATATGATAAAAGATCCTTGTTTCCCATGCTCTTGAGGTATTATCATCATTTGCATTCATTATATCAAATTGAAAGTTGTTTTTGTTGACAACATTGATGAAAATAATAATTTGAATATTTATGAAACAGTTGCAAGCACCAATGAACTTGTGAAAATATTTGTTAATTGTTATTGATATTTTGAAAGTATAAAATCAATGCAAAAAACATCGATAGAGTAATGGAATGGTGAAAGAAATATAAATCCATGTTTCCAAATGTGGCTTTTTAGTTGGACAAATATTAGAGAATACAAGTTATCAAGTTGAAATTGAAAAAATATTTTCCCTCATTGATATATTCACCAACTCGATGAGACGTTACTTATAATCATATAACCTTGAAAAGTTGATTTTTGTGAATAATAATTGGCCCCAATGATGCAAGGGTTGATTGTAGAGCTCTTTTTAGTTTGATGGAATTGATAAACTCTATAATACACTTAAAAGAGGAATTAAATGAGTTTGAAAGCTCATTTGAATTAGATGAATTGAAAAAAAAAAAAAAAAAAATAGTTTTGTGCTATTTGTTTTGAGTAATTTATATTTCAAAATGTGATTTTATTTTTTTGTTTTAAATATTAAATTTGTATAATGAAGATCATTGGGTTTTTTTCTTGACGTCCAAAAAAAATTTGAAAATTTGAAAAATGTCTTTATATTAAGATCCCTTTTCAACAACCAAGATTGAAATAAGTTACGATAAAAATTAATCTCCACCTTTCCATGTAAAAATGAAAGGAATAAAGGCCTGCTTTTGGGTGCATGAAGTTAAATTAGGTGGCAATAAAGGTGTTGTGTGAGCAGAGTGTTTTTTTTTTTCTTTTTAGTTTTTTTGTAAATATTTTTTTAATAAATAAATTTAAATATTTTTTAAAATTATTAAATTAAATTTAAAAATATAATTAAAATTAAAAAATAAAATCTGGGGAAAATATTACATGTTTTGCAATTGTTTTGGGGGGAGAAAAAAAAAGAATGATGTTTTAAAGATTATTTTCCCTTTTTTTATTTTTTATTTTTTTTCAGATGTTGACCTAGGCACTAGGTAGGTAGCCATAAACATAAAGACCATTCCTAAAAACAAAATTGTCACTAATTAATTCTATATCCTTTTGGGAAATGCTTGCCAATGAGGAGGCAAGAATTTAAAAAAACCTTAGAAAACTGATAAATAAATAAATAAATATTTATATTTATATTTATATTTATATTTGTAAAATTAGTTTATATATATATATATAAAGTAATTTTACAAATATAAATATAATAATTAAATTGCATTTCATAAAACCTTGGAGCCTGGAGGTGGTGCCATCTCACATCCATTCTCAAAAAGAAAAAAGTATCTTCAAAAAATAAAAATAAAAATAAAATTGAAAGACAAGTTAGCTTAAATGTCATGAAGCCTTCTTTTACTGAGTTTGGATGATTCCTGAAGTCTTATTTTACTTCGCTTTGCCTTCTTTTACCGAGTTTGGCAATTCCTGAAGTTTTCTTCTACTTCGCTTTGCCTTCTTTTACTGAGTTTGGATGATTCCTGAAGTCTTCTTTTACTTCGCTTTGCCTTCTTTTACCGAGTTTGGCGATTCCTGAAGTTTTCTTCTACTTCGCTTTGCCTTCTTTTACCGAGTTTGGCGATTCCTGAAGTTTTCTTTCTACTTTGCTTTGCCTTCTTTTACTGGGTTTGGCGATTCCTCAAGTTTTCTTCTACTTCGCTTTCATGGGACCCTTGAAGCTTTGCTAGCTGCCGCTGCCTTGTTTGCTGTTGCTGTGCTTCGCACAGCAGCCAGCGATTGAAGAATTTGGTTGCGAGTTTTGCTGTTGTTGTTGTTGTTGTTGTTGTTGTTGTAGGAGGATTGAGATTGTGAAGAATTTGTGTGTTGTAGCAAAAAAACAAAAAAACAAAACAAAACAAAACAAAAGAATCTTCACAATTCATAAAACAAAGATATTGCTCGCAAGGCGGGAGTAATACACAAATAGACAGAACAGACACTAGTAGAAGAGACACAGAGAGAAAGCGTTGGTGAGAGAGTTGGTGACGGAGATGGATATCTTGTCCATCAGATCTGCCAACTATTCCAAGCAGGACGAGCCCTTGTACAAGCGATGGTTTGAATTTGCTGACACAGGTTTGAATACCATCCCGTATATTTTTTGCCAAGAAAAAACTATCTGTGATGAAGAAGGAAGAAAGGAAGGAAGGAAGGAAGGAGCAGGAAAAAGAGGGAGAGGACCAGTGGTTTTGTTCTTCTCTTGCACCATCAGCTTGTCATTTCTGTGCCTTAAACAGTTTGTTGAGAAAAGAGATCCTCATTGTTGTTGATTGATCCTCCGTAAGCTCTCAAGGATTGTTCTACAAAATTGTTTTACGGATAAAGCATGGCATAGGTACTCAATACGAGGCGTTATCCTTGGAGTTCCAAAGATACCACGGCCGTTGCTTCTTCTCAATGTGCTTAGATGTGAACCTGATGGTTGTCTGTCATCTTGATACATTTCTTTCTCCATATCCTTTTGTCAACAAGAGCGAATTTCAGATGCCACAACATCCAATTTGTGTTGCATGCGGTGTTTCTGTCTGTGCTGAGGGTTCATGGGGTTCATGGTCATCTGTTTGTTGTACTGTACTATTGTAGATGCTGATGGACGGCTTACGGGGCCAGATGCGGTCAAGTTCTTCTCACGCTCCCAGCTTTCCAGGGGAGATCTTAAGCAGGTTTTGTGGCTTTTGTTTCTTGGCACGAGAGAGAGAGAGAGAGAGAGAGAGAGAGAGAGAGAGAGAGAGAGAGGTTTTGGAGGTTCTTAGTGCGTGGAAGCAAGCAAGCGGCTCTGTTACTCTCCTGTACATTGCAGCTTGAACTTTGTTTGTCTAGGAGCTTAAGCAACTGGATTGATTGCAACAGAATGTCGATTTTAGGGCTGTGGAAACCCTACTACTGTAATGCAAGAATTTCTGACTGATTTCTTCATGCTGGAATGCAATACAGTAGTATCCTATGGGCAGAGCAGCTGGAATAGGTGTGTTGTTGGGTCACAGCTGATGCTGGTGGGAGTGTGGTGATGTTTAGGTTTGGGCAATTGCTGATGTGAAGCGGCAGGGTTTTCTTGGTCTCAAGGAATTTATAGCAGCAATGCAGGTGCACTTTCAACCCTATTGCTGTTTGCATTTTTATTTATCAGTACAGGTTAGAGTTTTTATTTGTAATGGGATGATTGGTTTTGCAGGTCATATCGTTGGCACAAACAGGCCAAGAAATCAGTTCTGAAATGCTCAACAATGCAGGTTAGCTTTCTCCATACCTACATATGTTGTTGCCAGTCTTGAGATCAAATCCATTGTAGTAGCATACTAACCCATCTGACTGTGAAGTTTCATTTTCTGATTTGCCTATCTCCACCATCACTGTGAGAAACTTTGAATTGGTGGATGATGTTGGTTCTTGCCAAGTCTG
>Ga0209611_10000553_pt1 | contig 57052 bp, 49 predicted proteins | sample S1TSphgellanicum_3_FD_187693 | JGI IMG/M metagenome (GOLD analysis project Ga0209611, IMG submission 187693) | Host-associated microbial communities from peat moss isolated from Minnesota, USA - S1T2_Fc - Sphagnum magellanicum MG (SPAdes) (version 2) | ecosystem: Host-associated > Plants > Peat...
TCTCTTGTGTATTATATATATATATATATATATATATATATATATATATATATATATATATATATCTCTGTGTGTGTGTGTGTGCGCGTGCATCTCTTTTTGATTAATTAGTTTATATCTTTGACTAGCTTTAGTCTTTTTGTTTAGTAGAGTTTATTACGGATTTGCACCCTCACGACACTACATGTCACGACAACACCTTGTGCTGTCTTTTCTTGAAAATATTTCTTCTTCATCTTGTCCCATTTGTCATGACATTGAGTTGTTGTCCTCACATTTTCTGTAAGAATATATGTCACAATCTTTTTCCAAATGTCTTCCCAATCCTTGACTTGAAAAGATCCACGGGCAAATGTCAAATATTTCTCCTCATACAAATCCAACAAAGTTGACAAAACATCATTTGACCATTGTACTGCCCTCACATCTCTCCTACTTCAATGAGATAGACTTGGTCGAGCTATGGCATATGCAAAGATGCATTTGCAGGTATGCGAGCACTGTAGTTTGAGACCCTCGTGAAGGAGAATGGCGGAGAATGGAGAAGAAGACACATGGAAGAAAAATCCTTGGGAGGTGATTGAGACATGTTGAGAAAAGAAGAACTGTGAAGAAGGACTGTGTTTAAGGAAGGACACAATTTTTATTTTTTGAGGTTGTGGGCATGTGGGTTAGCAATTATTATTTTTTGGATTGTGGGTCTTCTGTGGTAGTAGTACTTTTTTCCTTCAAGGAACGGTGGGCTGCAGCAATTTTTGAATAGGGTAGTTTGGCAAAAAGAAGCTGAGCGGACGACCTAAGCGGACGAGCTGTGCAAGCCGTCCTGAGCGGAGCGGAAGAACGGCTGTCAGGGCCACTTTTTGTGGCTGAGCGGACAAAATTGTGTGCATGTGCGCAGGCCTTCTGAGTAATGTAGACGCTAACGAGCTCCGCATCTTCTTTCCTCTTCTCTCTCTCTCTCGTCTCTCTCGTGTCGTCGAGGAATTCGTAGAGATGGAAAAATCTTCAGAACATTCGCGGAATTGTGCATAATAAAATATTGCAAATTGTTTTTGTCCTGCTATTTGGACGGAGGAGAATGGAGATTTTGCGGTTACTACCGTTGGTACTTTTATTTGTCATAGTGCAGCCATGGTATGTGCAAGCTTCTGGAATGCATGAGATTGGTGGCTTTTGGAAGAGAGCGGAAGCGGAAAGATCGGAGGCATCCGTTCAGGAGCGTGCAGCACGGGGTGTACTGACGAGACTTCTCCCAAATCATACTTCAAGTTTCGAGCTACGCATTGTGTCCAAGGTTTTAAAAATGAAAAGAAAAGCGTCGTCTCTTCCTCTCCTTTCCCTCTGCTCCTATGGCAGCAATATTCATCCCTACGTCATGTCATTGTCTTTGAGTCTAAACTAATTCTTTGATTTTGGAACAGGAAGATTGTAGTGGAAAGTACTGCTTTCATATACGTAATCATCCTTCTTCGGGTCTGCAAGCAGCAGGAGCCGCACCAGAAATAAGGTCTCTCACCCTGTCAGCTCTGGTATTGACATCCCTATTATATCTTCAAGCTCCTCCTAGGAATGCATACATACATACATTCTTCCCATCCTAAAATGATGCTCCTCTCTTGTCACAGAATGCCCTGTGTCAATCAATGATGCATTCACATTGAACAAGAATGCAGGCTTGCAGAGGTTATGATAATCCAAGCCTGGTCTTTGGATTGATCACTCATTGTCTTTAAATATGTAAGTGCAAAACCATATGTCTGGAACCATAGCTGCATGACTGTTAAACCGTAAATGCTTAAACCCTAGACCTTCCTTCTCCACCTGTCCATTGGATGTGACATCCAGATGACTGTTTATTAACTGGTAGCAAGCTTGAGAGCATATGTATGTTGGAAAGCAAGCTGGCTTAATTTGTTGTAAACTTCCAGCTCAACTAGTTCATGTCTAAACTCTGTTGATCTTATGTGTGAGACATTCTGACAATTCTCTCTTAACCCTAATGATCTTCCTCTTTCAGTGGGAAGCCATACAGGATAGAAAATCTAGAGCTTAGCTCAACTAATTCATGTCTAAACTCTGTTGATCTTATGTGAGACAATCTAACAATTCTCTATTAACCCTAAACTCTACCTCTTTCAGCTGGAAGCCATACAGGATAGAAATCCTAGAGCTTAGCTCAACTAATTCATGTCTAAACTCTGTTGATCTTATGTGAGACATTCTGACAATTCCTGCTTAACCCTAACACTCTACTTCAGCTGGAAGCCATACATGATAGGAAATCTAGAGCTTAGGTACTACCCTTTTGCAAGAAAAAATCTTTCATGTCAGATCTGAGCTAGTTAGAATTCTTAGCTGATAGATCAAGGATAGCCCTTTGATGAAACTTGACAATCAAGTGCTCAGACCCTCTACTCAGAAATAGTAGGGTTTTGGTTGGACCAGGTCATATAGGCTTATATACATTCCATATGGTTGCATTGTTTGAACATTTGCTCCTCTTTGCAGTTTGCTTGCAGATCAGGCTTCATCTCTTTCTGCAATATAATCATATGTTTTTATTCTTGCAGTATTTTGGGGACAACAGGTGTGGAGCTCTGTGCAGGCCTGCACTGGTATATCAAGTATTGGTGTGGTGCCCATGTATCCTGGGACAAGACAGGAGGGGCACAGCTCTTTACAATTCCTCCACCTGGGTCACTGCCACAGTTGCAGGATGGGGGAACAACAATACACCGGGTTGTTGAGTGGAACTACTACCAGAATGTTGTCACATCAAGCTGTATGTAGTTGTTTCTTTCAAGCTTGCCTTACAAACACTGAGAGTCCAGTTTCAAAGTAATATGGAAGTTAATGATTGATTGAAAAGGCAACTGCAGACATAGCCATCAGCCCCAGCATGCAATCAGGAATTTTCTTCTCTTGGAAAACTGGACTGGTGTGGATGGCTCGTGTCAAGGTCAAGATGAGACAGTTGTTGGAATATACACTCATACTATGTTTGTTACAGTTGACACTTGGTCTTGTGAAAGATGAGAACATGAAGCTCACTTTAATTTGGGAGTGGAGACTGAGCAATGATGATTCCACACATATGCTGTTTTGGCAGACTCCTATGTGTGGTGGAAATGGGACCAATGGGAGAAGGAGATTGATTGGATGGCCTTGCAAGGCATCAACTTGCCACTGGCTTTTACTGGTCAAGAGGCAATTTGGCAAAAAGTCTTTCAGGTTGATCATATATTTCTCTTCCCAAATATTGTGGATCTATATAGCAGATCTTCACCTTTAAAGAACTCTTTGATGATCTTCTGGTTAGGTTCCCCTGTTAGGCTAAGTGGATTCTTTTGGTACCAAGGAGTTGGTCATTGGGAATTCCTTGCGTGGAGTCATCAGCTTGGTCTGCTGTAGGTAGATATCAAACTCTCATCTCTGGTTGTTGCTAACAGGTAACTTAACCCTCCCTTCCACTGCCAAATCATCATATGCATCTACATGCAAGAGTTGGTCCAAGACACAGTGCATAGTGAGGGGTGAGAAATCAAAATTGGGTTGTTTTCATTTTTTGGGCTGACAACTGAACAGTGCAGAAGTCTTTGACAGAGCAAAACCTTCAACTTAACCAAGTCTGACTTGGACGACTACTTTGGTGGTCCAGCTTTCCTTGCTTGGGCTCGAATGGGGAATCTTCATAGGTAAATGACTTTCCCATCAGGTGTAGTGGCACCATTTGCAGGAACTTGCAGAGGGATGCATAAAGACACCTGCTGAAATGGTAACTGATCAACCAAACATTGGAGTGCTGCCAGGTGGGGAGGACCATTGCCACAGGCATGGCTGGACCAGCAGCTGCAGTTGCAGATCAGAATTCTTTCTCGCATGCGGGATCTTGGCATGACTCCTGGTATGCTCCTTCCTGATGAAGCACCTGTCAGTTTTCTGCATCATCCCTTTTCTTATAGATCTTGTTGCCTCAAACCACATGGAGACTCAATAAATATGTCATTGGCTATTGGTGATTCATACATAAGCTTGTATATTTGTATGGCAAGAAGTTAGGATTGTAATTCATGTCATGATAATAGAGTTCTTTTACACTGTGTGGCTTGGACTCCGAGGTGTATGAAAGAGATGCCTCCAGTAATGGACATTCATGGCTGGGAGTCAGATTACATCAGATCATTCTCTGCTAGTACAAATTCTGACCTTGGCCTTGCTAGTGCTTCTACAGTATTACCTGCTTTCTCTGGAAATGTCCCAGCTGCCATATCCAAAATCTACCCCAATGCCAAAATCACGCGGCTAGGCGAATGGTTTGCACTTAGTCCTTATCTGATTCTATTACATTGTAGCTCTCCTTTTCCTTGACAATTACAGTATCGTTGACAATTTGGAGTTTAGCATTGAAAGAGATTTGTGTAGTGTGGCCAACCTGGAAGTTAGTTCTTGGAGAGTGCGCGCGGTATGGAGCTGGTAGACAAGGAGAGACAGAAATGATTGTGACCTAGGATGGCATCCAACCATTTGAGCTGAAAATTGAGCACATGCATGACCAGGAATACAGTGGATGGTGATCCAAGGTGGTGCTGTACATATCTTTTGGACCCCACAGACCCACTTTTTGTGGAGATTGGAAAAGCCTTCATCTTACAACAGATTGAAGGTATCTGATGACTTTGTTATCAACACTCACACGATTATGAACACACTCATTCTAGTTGTGTTTGTTTTGGTTTGGCCGGAACAGATGTAATGTGTACCTTCAAATGTTGTTGTGGAGTTTTCTATCCAATCTCATGGATACATATTGTCTGTAGACCTTCACAGAGGTTCTTTATTATTTGGTTGTCTGTTGCCTCTTTGAACTGAGTATGGATGTTCCAAAGAGGATGGTTTCACATTGGAACTAGTAAACAGTCAGCATGTGCATTGACCTGTGCCTGATATATTCTCTGCAGAATATGGCGGAACCCAGCACATCTATAATTGGTTAGTTTTGTCACTGCTCTGGACTCTCTTGACTTTCCATTTTGTCAGAAGAGCACCCTTGTCAGAAGGGGAGGTTCAGATATCTAGACAGCACACTTGGGGTTGCTATGAATCCTTAGATGAAGTTACTGTCATTCACTATATGTATTTTTAAAGGTATCCTGTGAACAGTAGACTTTTCAAGGTAGATCTCATAGTTCAGAATTAGTTTCAGTCTTTTGTGTACCAGCTGATGTCATTTTTTATTTCTTTTCTGGTGTTTTGTCTTGCAAAGTGATACCTTCAATGAGAATCAACCACCAACAGATGACCCAGTCTACATTGCAGCTCTTGGTGCAGTTGTTTTCGAAGCAATGAATGCTGGTGATCAAGATGCAATCTGGCTGATGCAGGCACTCATCAAATTTCAATCCTCCCTGATTAAGTCATTTCCTGTGTTTTGTTATCATGCCTTGAGGAGACATTAAGCTACTCTATTGAGCAGACATTTACCCCTGACTGTGTTCAAATGCCTGTACAGGGTTGGTTGTTTGCTTCTGATGATTCCTATTGGCAGCCCCCACAAATGCAGGTGCTATGATAGCATTCTATTATAGCTCTTACTGTTTGCTTTGCCTAATGCATACTAGGAGATTACAACCTTACATGGCAGAGTCCTAGTGTTGTTGTATTTCAGGAGTAAACAGTATAAGGTCTTCCTTCAAGGTTTTCTTTTCCGTTCATCAAGGTGATTGGGCCACATATTATGGTATATGGTGTCCAATTCAGGTACTGATGTTTGCTGAAGGTAGTCTATTGAATGTGTGACTGTGCAAAACTGACATTTGCAGGCATTGCTGCATTCAGTTCCAGTCGGGAAGATGATAGTTTTGGACCTCTTTGCTGATGTGAAGCCTGTCTGGCAACGATCAAATCACTTTTATGGCATCCCTTACATCTGGTAAATAGTTGTCTCTCTCACATGAAGCTGTTCCTTGTGAGAGAACATAAAGGTGCTTAGCAGGTGGAGTAGACTACTATTGGCTGATAGATATGTATTTCTAACAGTGAGATGTGTTCCTCAATGGGTTGAAAAGGAGGATTGGAGGCAAGAGATTTTGATTCAGAGAAACAAATGAGGAAAAGAATGTCCACAGTGAGAAGTTTGAAGAAGATTTAAGTCCCTTTCAGGTGCATGCTACACAATTTTGGAGGGAATCTGGAGATGTATGGGCGGCTTGATGTGGTGGGTGCAGGCCCTATTGAAGCATTGACCAGTCCAAATTCTACAATGGTAGTTTCTCTCAACTTCTGAGGCCCATTTTTCAATCACAGAACCTTTCTGAGCAGCTCACTTCTGGATAAGCAGCCAAGTCAAGAGGTTTTGTCTAACAGGGGAACAGAGAGATACTACTGATAACATTGCTATTGAGGCCCTGATGTCTTGTATTTGGAGGATGCTATTTCAAAGGTCCAGAAGGTGGTGTCCACTCGCCCTCATGGTATTCAATAGAGCTTGAATATGTGAGTTACTTATGAGGCTTGTTTCATGGGAGAAATTTCAGGTGGGTGTTGGCATGTGCATGGAAGGCATTGAACAAAATCCAGTGGTGTATGATTTGATGTCCGAGATGGCATTTCGCAATGGAAGTGTTGATGTGGAGGTAGTCTCTTCCCCTATCAAAAGGAGGTGTTCACCTTCTGCTCATAACTAAGCCTTGTTTAATCCACCTGGAGGTGCTGATGTTTCTTCTAAAGTTTTGTGGGAAATCAGCAGTATCTGTGCAGTGCATGTTGGTGAGTGATGCATGACAATCCTGTCTGTGATCCAGAATTGGGTGGAGGCTTATTCAGCAAGAAGGTATGGAAAATCTGTAGCAGATGCAAGAACAGCGTGGAAGATATTGCATCGATCCATTTACAATTGCTCGGATGGGATTGCTGTAACATTCCCTTATCTTTCCCCTTATCTGTTTTTTATCCCTGGAGACCTTTGTTTGTTTTTTTGTGCAACCATCTGATGCAGCAAGTTAGTATTCATGGCAATGCTTGTCCTCATATTGTGGCACCTTAATAGAGATATCCATACAGTGAAGAAAACACAGGATCAGTACCCTGAGTTTGGTCATTAAGAGAGGTGAGATTAGAAAAAAGTACATTTCATTTAAATGGGGTGTGAAGACACAGTGAAACTCATATTACACTGAATTTTATGGTAATCTGAGTTTCACTGTCTTTCTTTTTTTTCCTAAGTGCCTTCACTGCTGCTGTGCTTATTGTTGCCCATATTTTGAATTATTTTGAATCCTGTGCATTAGATACTGTGGTACTGAGTTTCACCCATGATTCCTGCACTTTATGGATAGGGGGTGAAAGGAGGACCCAAAGGCAGGGTCACTTTAAGGATTTCTCTAATATGTTAAGTCAGATGTTGAACAGTCACTCTTAAATGCTTATGCAGGATCATAATGGAGATACAATAGTGGACTTTCCAGATAACAGTCCTACACTGCAGTTATCAGTGCTCAATGGAGAGTCCAGTCAAAGCAGGTTGAGACTGACAAGCAACTCCATCCATTCAAAGTTGTCAACAAAGCAACAGCTTTTAGGTCATCCTCCACACTTGTGGTACTCTCCCAGAGATGCTGCAAGAGCCTTGCAGTTTCTTCTTGCTTCAGGGGACAGCCTTGGTGACAACCAGCCATACAGGTCTTTCTCATCTCTGTGTGTGTCTCTCTGTGTAGACATTTAGCCAAAGCTGTGTTTCCAATCACTGTCTCAGACCTTCATGGTACATCTGTCTGGGTCAAACTGCTCTTTTACTACTTTCAGTGTCAAGCTTGCAAGAAAAATAAGGCCACTTGTATCAATTTTGGGGGTGTCCTTCAATACCTTATGATGATCTGTGTACACTTACAGTGCACATTCCTAAGATAAAGCTGAGGTATGGGACATGTGTGTTTACACCCAATAGATGACTGCAGAAGCTCAAGGCTCATAGTTGTTAGGCCAGATTTGTGATACCCACTGATGAGGTTCCCTTCAAAGTACCACATTAGGAGTGAAGTTTTCTAAATGAGTTATGTATGTGGTTGGCAGGTACGATGTGGTGGACTTAACAAGGCAGGTGCTGTCAAAGCTAGCAAATCAGCTTCTTTCTCAGATTCTGGCAGATTTTCAAGTCCAGAATGTTGCCAAAGTGGAGATGACAAGTGATTGCTTTCTGGAGCTTCTGTCTGACTTGGACACGTTACTCAGCTCTAGTGAAGGATTTTTGCTAGGGCCTTGGCTGGAAGATGCCAAGGCTCTTTCAACCACAGAGGCAGATGAAAAGCTTGTATGTTCACTGCCACATGTAAAAGGTGTAGAAAGATGCATGCTAGGCACAAGGGTTGAGGATTTGGAGTTCTGGTAGGGGCATGCATGAGAGTTCCTTTGAAAGTCTGGAGACATCTTATGAGGTTTCTGTATTCAACATGGATGGATTACAGTTGACATAATGTGATCTGAATCTGTTGGTGAACCTGATAACAAATACAAGATTGATGAATGAGGGAGTTCAACCTATCTGAAAAGAGAACTTCAATAGCATCAAGAGTCAAGAAAGTAGGGTGAATGCAGGCTTTTGCTAATCATGTGAATCAGCTAGTACCTGTTTAAAACTGGGGATTGTAGCTTTTTCATGAACATTTCTTCTTCTGATGTATGCATGATCTGTCTTGGAGATTTTGTGGCAGTATGAATGGAATGCAAGGACACAGATCACAATGTGGTTTGACAATACTCCTGACAAGCCAAGCCCACTCCATGACTATGGTAAGCAGTGTGTTTGATATTTTTTGTTTGGAATTGCTGTGTCTATCTTCCACCAGAAATGCTTGCTTTCATGATACTGTGTACATTGGAATTGTTGGAGCAAACCATGTACAGGTGTGGCCTTTGCACGACCATGTTATTGTGCATTGAACCATGCTTTTTGCTTAAGTGAAAATCAATTCCAGAAAGAAATGGATGAAGTGAACTCTGTATTTCTTCAATTTGTACTGTTGATTATCTAGTGTAGCTGTCTCTTGGTCAATGCATTAATCAGAACATCAGACAGGTTTATCAGATGTTCACAGGTAACTGGCTACCTGACACTGTTCTGTTCTCATGCAGCAAATAAGATGTGGAGTGGTTTGATGCGTGACTACTACCAACCTCGGGCTTCACTCTATATTGGTTTCTTGAAACAAGCTCTCTATCAAAATTCTTCTTTCCCATTTGATGCTTGGAGAGAACAGTGGATAGCCTTGACAAACAATTGGCAAGATGCTACAGACCTATATCCTGTACACCCAGAAGGTGATGCTCTCAAAATTGCTCAAACCTTGTATGCTAAGTATGTGGGTCTCATAAAACAGAACACATTGAGTAAGGAATTTACTCTGTTGTACTAAGATGCGTTTGTAATTTCCAGCAATCCCAGATATAATGGAACCTCCTTTGCATGTTATTTCTTGACTGACCAGGTAGCAGTTGATGTGGCCAAAGAGGTAGACTTGCAATGACAGAAATCAACTACACCAGGGAGCCACTTCTGATGTAGGAGATCTTTCTTAGGATGGTTTGCACTGTTCATTGATTCTATGAAATAAGACAACACTGAGAAGCTTTGCATATGTTATCCAGCATTCTCCAAAATAAGCTCACCCTCACAAGCTTGTTATATAGCTTGAATGAGGATACTATTGATGTTTTTGATTCACTATATTTCTGAGTGCTAGCCAAGATTATGACTGGGTTCTTTCTGTTAAGTCCGGAAATGGGACAAACTCAGCACACAGTTTGTATAATGGTTTGCCCAGATTTTGGGCTGATGATTATATACTTATCTACACCCACCATCAGGAAGGAGCTTGATGATGACAGGGGGTGGTCATGCCAGTTTGTCACTGCTTTTCATGATGGTGGAGTGGATGGTCTCACACTTTGTGTGTGACCAACACTGGTGGGGGTGAAATGCATTCTCAAACTCTTGCAAACCATGCACACACAAACTAAGACACTCAAGCAGCTATGCATTGAAACTGATTCAAACAATTGATGTTCTGTTGAATTCATTCAACACAATTGCATCAAACCCCTTCAAATTTCAAGACTATTTGGTCATGTGGAAGTTGACCATAGGTTCAATGACTCAAATTTGCAACTTTGTGTCAAACTACAATCTACAACCTGAAAACCCTAGTAGAATCACCCAATGAAGTTTCATCAAACCCATGTAGTCCCTCAATTTAAAACTAGAGTTTTGCAAAAAGATACACCCCACAACAAATCTATAACACATATTTCAAGCAACATTGACACCACACAAACCTACTATGGAGCTCTGAAAAACTCAATGTGCTTCACATTTTTCCTTTGCTCATCGGTAAAGCACTCTACCCCTTAGGGTTTGGGTACATGCACATCCAAAAAATCACACAACACAAATTAGGGCAATCTTCCATTAGGGTTATTGCACCTACAACCAACAAAATCAAAATAATAAAAACCAAATCCCAATTGCAATTAGGTAGCTCCCATTTTGCTCCTCACATATTATGCATCCAAACTTTTTTGGCAATCAAAAACAATCTTCTTCAAACAAATCGAAATCAACAATCAAATCTTCATTTTCCAACACCATGCCATTTTTAATCTCGAGGTATTCCTTAATCGATTTAGGCTTAGTTGTGCACCCAAATCCAAGATCATCTAGCCAATTCTTCATAACAAGAACCAACTTGTTCAGATTCTTAATCCCAAGTCAACAACATTTCAAACCTGTGATGACTCTTGTCATATTGAAAACTCTTTTAGTTTCTATCTATGAACCAACAATGCCCATGAATTGTCATGCTAAATATGAAATATTAGGAAAGGGCTACTCATGTTTTATTCACCAAGTTGAAAGATTAAATGCATTTGTAGGCTTTATAGTTCTTTTTGAAAATGGACATTTCAACTTTAAGTAGCCCCAATGCAACTTCTTCAATAGAATTAGAGCTTCAAATACACTTAATTCAACAAAAAAGTTCAAAAACTTAGAACCTAAACAAAAACCCTAAATATAAAACTAGAAAACTAGAGCTGAAACAAAAACCTTAAAGATAAAACCAAAAAACTTTAAACTAAAGACCCTAATTGAAAAACCTTAAACAAAAAACTTAAACAAAACAAACCTAAACAAAAACTCAAAGACATTAAACAAAAGGCCAAAAAACCAAAGCCAACAAAAAACATTAAACCTTAAACAATAAAGTAGATTTTTGTTAGCCATATACTTGCATCACATCATTTGTACTAGAATTGTTGTTACACATCATAACACACATGGATATGGTAGCAAAAATTACATTAAACAATAACCAATACCCTCGGGATTGGTTTAAAACACACTATGTAACCACTAAAGTCAAAAAAATTGACACTTTTTGTGCCACAGCCCATGTCTAAGGAATAGGAATTTTGCTCTATAGAGCAATGCTTTGCCTTGAATAACAAAGATTTATGGCATTTTTGAACTTGAGTTTTTTTGAATGCAAACCATGTTTTGACAAGAGCCTTCAATTTTTTGAAGGTGAATGGATGTATCTCTACAAACTTTAACCCATTCCTATCTAAATAATAGTCTCTACAAAGAAGACTTAAAATCTTTAATAGAAACCTCTCCCATTCCACCACATATTTTAAGGTCATTGGTAGCATATTGACAACATTTTGACATGGCATGCCCATAACAAATGGTAGCATAGGGCTATGACAACTATAATGAAACTCATTAAGGCCATAGTGAAGGTGTTAAATTGACACCTTCATCTTTAACATATGTTATGACCTTGTCCAACAACTTATACGAAGTTGTAAACAAATCCCTCAATTGCATAGCCATGGTGGCCCATGATGTTTCATGAACCTCAAAAAATTCAATTGTGATATGGCATGTTTCTCACTTTTTGTTGATGTAGTTTACAACAAACACAAACATGTCAAAGCCTCCTTGGGACATCCACAAATCAAAAGTGGTAGTAATTACGGTTGCTTTAGTAAGGGTAGCAAACAAATATTGTTCCATGGCCTTGCTAACCATCATTGGATAACTTCATTTAATGAGTTATCATTTGTTAGGAAACACAACTCAACTACATTGATGAAGGATAAGCCTTTTTAACTAGATGTTTTCAATAGAGTTCAATGGATGATAGCCCTTTGTGATGTAGAGTACCAAATCCTCAAGTAATTGTTCTTGAATAAGGTTTGTTTTTTTTTCCATGGGACACCACTATTGAAGAAATCAACAATAGAGGCCACAATTGGCTTCATCCTCTTTTTAGCAATTTGGTGAACATCAAATTTTGTGGTAGCATTGGAACATTGTTTTTGATACAACTTCAAAATTGCAAAATGTTTTGAATCAACATGATGACTCATGACACTTGTGCCATGGCTTTTGTTATACATAACCAAGCCTTTCTAGCTTTGGGTAGAACTTTGACCTATTTTTTCTTATTGCACATTTTGGTAGAAAATGCATAATCATTCTTTGATATTTATAAACATTCACAATAACATTAAGATCATTAAATTTGAAAAATGCCCACATACTTGTTAATCTTTGCCATGTGATTTAAAACTTTTTGCTAAGTTTTAGTTGGACAAGTAGTCGTTACTATTGTGCAGTAGCTTTCACTTCAAAAATCTCCAAGTTGTTTTCATCAAACTCTCTATCAATAATTATTTCACTAGGACTTGCTTCATATTCAAACTATCATCATTGATCCCAACCCCACCACCACCATTCCCAACCCCTTGGGCTTCACAAATGCCAACATCATAATTAGTTTTAAATGAAGAAAATCCTTGTTAATCTTCTATCATTCATTCATAAAAAAATCTTGACTATTTGCATTCATTGTAAATCAACAAAGAAAACTAAAACATAAAAAATGTAAAATACAACACATTTTAAACCTTAAACTAAAGAAGGTGAAGAAGTTCTACAACAATGAAGAAATTACTAATGACAAATCAACAAACCAAAACCATAAAACACCCATTCGACAATGGAAATTAGAAAAACATTCATTATTATAATTCATGGTTTTTTTTATTGGGTTATTTAATTAAAAAATACCCAAAATGATAGGTGTAAAAAAAACCACCCGGTCAACCTGAACAAATCAATTTGGACCTGCCAACACAACTAGGTAGTCAATTTGGACCTTGTTTTTATCATTGGCAATGTGATTAATAAAATGATTAACTATTGTGTTTGACTAGTAGATAGTGGAACATTTGACTTAGTCAAATTTATACTTAAATTAATATCATTTTTTGGATTATTATTTTTGAAATTAATAGGTAGGTAGGTAGGTAGTCAATAGGTTTAGGCATGTTAAAAAAACAACTTAAATAGGTAGATGCTAGCTTAGCCTAATTAACCTAACTTTACCTCCCCAAGCTACTTTAGTCTAACCTACCTACCTTAATTCTCTAAACATGCACATAGGTTGCAAGTATAAGGAATTGAACACCAAACCCTCACAATGATAAACCAAGTCCTCACCAATGGATAACACTAACAAAGATGTTCAACTTTTGTCAAATTTTTTTTATTTCACATGTTTATTTCACATCACTAAACATAATGGTTAAACCTAGGTGATCACTAATGGCTAAAAATAAGTTAAAAATAATGGTTAAATCAAATGGTTAAACTTAGTGGCTAAAATTAGTGCTTTAATGTAATGCCTAAACATAATAACTAAACATTAGCTAAATATAGGTGATAACTAGTGGTTAAAATTAGGTTAAACATAATGGCTAAATTTAGGTGATAAACCTAATGCCTAAATTCCATGGCTAAACTTTGACTAAACCTAATGGTTCAATCTAGTGGTTAAATATAATAATTAAACCTTGACTAAACATCATGATTAAACCTGGTGGCTAAATCTAATGGCTAAACATAATGAAACTTTAGTTAAACATAATGGCAAATTCAAGCTAAACTTAATGGCTAAACATAATGATTTAACTTTAGCTAAACATAATGGTTAAACTTAAATTAAACCTAATGGCTAAACCTAGTGGTTAAATACAATGATTACAACTTAGCTAAACACAGTGGTTAAACATATGTTAAACCTATTGGCTAAACAAAATGGCTAAACTTAATGGGTAAATTTAGTAACTAAACCTAAGTTTTATTTAGTGCCTATATTTAGTGGTTAAACTTAAGTTATATTAAATGATCAAATTTAATGGTTCAATTTAAGCTACACCTAATGCCAAATCTAATGGCTAAATAGGTTAGTATAAAATATAAGTAGGTACATAAGTAAGTACATGAAAAGGTATAGGTAGATAGGTAGGTACGTAGGTAGGTAAATAGTATGTAGGTGGGTGGGTAATAGGTAGGTAAGCAATTAGTTAAGTAATAAATGGGTGAATAAATAAGAGTACCTAAATACATAAGATAGTAAACCATGTCACATTTGATTATAAATCATTGGCCATCTTGATTAAATGTTTAACTTGACTAAAAATTATTAACCATTTTGACTAAGGTTGTACAACTTGACTATATGTATTTAATTAAATAAACCACTATAGTCAAGTTGATCAATCAAAAAATACATGTGTCATTCAAGCACGTGACCTTTAGTCAAAATGTACATGTCCTTAATTAAAAATGACAAATTAATAAATTTGAACCTATTAAAAAACATGATTTGTAGTAATGATTAGAATACAACCCACAACAATGGAAATTGAAAGAACAATTGAATATGACCATTGATGATGCAAATTGAATGATGAACATAATAAAACATAGAACACTCAATCATGATAATGGAAACTAAGATGTTGACAAATGTAATGATCAAAACCAAAAAAAAAACTCTAATGCTTCATTTGGGTTTTAAACCCCACACTTGACAATGCAATCAAAACCAAAACACATAAGACCTTTGTGCAACAAGATAATTTAAAGTTGACTTAAACAACAATGTAATAGCCACTAGTGACACCAAAAATAAAATACCTTGAGGGAAAATTCAATGTTCCTATCCGATTGCATAGAACTTGCATACTTAATAGATAATTAATTTCCCCTTCATTAGACATTTCAAATTCCTTTTGAAGAATGGATTTTAAGTTTTAATTAAGCAACAACTTATTATTAATGACAATGTAGTCATCAACATAAACTGCAAAGATTAAAAATTGGTTGGAATCAAAAAACTTGAAGTAGACATTTGAATTAACTTTTGTATGTTGAAAATTGTATTTGAGTAAATAGCTATCCAACTACGAGAACCATGCGCATGATGATTGACACAATCCATGAAATGACTTCTTTAGTTTACAAAGCAAAGGTGTAGCTAATTTAATGTGTAAACCTTCTAGAATTCACATGTTCAATCTAAAATTACTTCAAAAAAAGCATGGGTAGAATTGGCAAACATCTTTGAATCCAAAGATGCAATAACCAAGATGTTTTTAAAAGATAAACTTTCAACATTGAATATGAAGGGAGGTGAAAATATGACTAAACACATTCATAAGTTCAGATCATTACTTGAAATTTTATTAGCATGAGAACCAATTTTTGATGATGAGGTGATGCTTTCATTGTTAAGAAGCATGCAAATGAGTTCTTTGAGATAACGACCAAATTTGACCATACAAGCACTAATAATAGACCTATTGCAAGAAGAAATTATTATGCTAAATTTAAATTTTGCATAAGATTTTCTTCCAACTATTTATGTAGGAAAGAAACTGTATAATCCTAGGCATAAAGAGGGAAAATATGTGCCTTTCAATAAGCAGAAACAGATGAAAAATTTGAAATATGAACCCACCAAGGAACCCCTCACAAGTTTTTATTGCAAAAAGACTGGTCACATTATTAAGGATTGTCATGCTGGTATTGTTGCAAAAGCACGGGTTAAACAACAATCCAACATAATGACATTTAGTAAGAAACTATATGTTGTCAATGAGGGCCATGAAGGCACTTGGTATACTAATAGTGGTGCTACCCATCACATGTCCCATGATATTTCTTTGTTTGTGACATATACTAACAATGACCATGGACAAGTGGAAATTTTAAGAGAGAATATCATTCATAGAAGTGTTAATAAAACTAGAAAATGGACAAATTAGGAAGATTCCTAATGTCCTATATGTGCTAGGACTTAAGAAAAACTTATTTTTTGCAAATCAACTATTGCAAAGTAGCTTGATCAGGCTGGAGGAGAAATCTTAATTAAAAATCAACAATGCATTTTACACAATGCTTCTGATCAACATATTGCTACTTTGTAAAATAGAGACCGACCCTCTATAAATTAGGTAGCACTAACAAAGATTGGACAAATTTCTTCGTTGCTCTTGCTATAATGAATGTTAATAAGGTCAATGTATGGCATCTTTGTCTAGGACACAAACCAAAATCATTTGAAATAAGTTCAAACTATGCGTACATGAATATAACTTAATGAGAAAGAACTTTTCCTTTGCGAATCACGTATACTAAGCAAACCAAATAGGATAAAATCCAAACAAGATCTAATGATGTACTATAATAGACATGATCCATCATGATATTTGTGAGCCTTTAAACCTCCCAACTTATTTCGAATGTCAATAGTTTTTAAGATTCGTTGATGATAAAACTTGGTACACAACTATTTATTTATTAAAACATAAATCTGAAGTGTTTGATAAATTCAAGCAATATAAAAAAAATGTAAAAACAAAACCAAATAAATTGGTTAAAGTGTTAAGGTCTGATAATGGGGGTGAATACAGAAGCAAATGGTTTTATCAATTTTTGTGAAATCAATGAAATTTTGAGACAATTTGCTGTTCCAAATACAGTCCCAGCAAAGAATGAACCGAACCTTAATTGGGGCTGTTACTAGTATGTTATCACAATCTAGGGGAGAGAGCCAACTACTTACAGAATAGAACCCCCCACAAAAGCATTGCTTGACCATTTGTTCAGTGTGTCCATTCATAGAAAACCTCCATTCATTCGCACTACGGGAAGGAGATTTGCATTCTTGTGCAAAACCAGAGCTCCAACTTCCATTGGACAACAAAATCAAGATGTGAGTCCCATAGACAAGAGCATAGAATTTTGAAACATTGGATCATGCAGCCACACAGGATCTAAAGAGTTATACCATCTTTCTCATTCTTCAGGGAACTCCTAAGTACTTGAGCCAAATCTCTGCGTTATCGTTTTGTCACATTCTAATGTGGCTCAGAAATTTCTGAAGTCCATCTTGTCCTCAAGAGTGTTTCTCACAAACTAAAACAAAGAGATATTGTTCTTCACTTGCTGCAGAAATTGCAATTTTTTTGTTGCTGGTTGCAAATTGCAGATGTGCAAGTTTGTTTGGAAGTCTATTTGGAGGTAGGTTGTATGTCGGCAGGGAGATAGATTTTTTCACCTGCTGCAGAAGAATTCACAAATTATTTTTTTTGCAGCTAGTTGAATTGCAAGACAATGTTTGGAAGTTGAGAACAGAATTTCTCCAGACTTTATTTTCTAGAGGGTTACAAGAATAGGGTTTGTGGTTCCATGTATCTCCACATCATGGCAAATGCAAAAATTTTAGTGACTTATCATTTTTTGTTTCTTCAAAATTTGATACTAATTCAGCAGTTGCGAAATTTTCTCCTGTTTCTGCAAAATTCCGAGGTTTCCATCTATTGTTCGAATGTTTGTCTACAGCGTTTACATCAGCAGGTCCTTCACGTTCTCTCTATTTCTGTAGAAATCCAGATCTTTTAACTTTTTCTTGGATTTTCTTAGGTTTCCCTCCTAACGTGTGAGATGCTTGTGTACAGCTTTAGATATCAGATTCTTCACTTCTTATCTTGTGCAAATCAGCTGAACAAGTACCCATTCCCCTGTTTCAATTCTAGCTGCAAGGGGTGTGTCAAAGAAACAAAGTTCAAGTTGTAATTTCAACAGAAAGAAAAATCATGAAGAAGAAGAAGAAAGAAGATCACAAGATTCAGCAACAATTACTAAACAAGGATCAAGTCCTAATTTCAGCTGCAAGGAAAATCATGATGAAGAAGAAGAAGAAAGAAGCTCACAATGTTGCAGCAACAATTGCTATACAAGCTGGTTCAAATTCTGATTTCATCAGAAGCAAAAAAATCGTGAAGAAGAAGAAGAAGTCTCTTGGGACTCGATCAAAACCCATGCTTGATGCAAGCGTACTACTTCTACTCACTCTGGTTGTTGTTGTTGTCGTTGCCAGGTTTGAGCTTCTCCTTCAGTTTCGTGAAGGCTCCAGCTCCCTGCTGCTTCTTCTGTTCGGAATCAGTAGTCTCGCTGCCGTTTTCATCACTAGCAGCAGCAGGATCTATAGCAGTTTTGTTGTTGTTGTGGCGATGGCGGTGCAGATGTCCTGGCAGTTTCTCCATCATCCTCGCCATCATGCCCTCTTTCTTATGTGCCTGCTGCTGCTGCTGCTCTTCACGATCTTCTACAGCCGGGTGATCAGCGTCTGGCTTGCTTTCTTCTTGCTTGTATGTATCAGCTCCGACCTTAGGTTGTTGGTATCCATCGCCTCCTGCAGCTCTTGTCGCGTCATAATCTGTCCCAGTTTCTTCGCTACCAGCTTCATCTAATCCGCTACCAGAGATTTGCAGATCGTTGACATCATTGGGTGCACCATAGCCGCCACCAAATCCTACTTCAGTAGGAGAAGGAATGCGTTGATGGGTCTCAGTTGAAACCGCAGAATTCTGAGTTCCGTGACTTGCTGCAGATTCTTGTGGCTTGCCGGATGCATCTCCACCAGTCTGCCATAGAGATCCATCTGTGCCAGTGCCAAGCTCAGTCACATCTTCTTCTTTTTGACCTTCTGCAGAGTTGGAATTGCCAGCAGAAGTGGTTTCCGTGGGAGCTGGAAGATCAGACTTGCTCACTGCTCCTCCATCGATATTCGCAGGAATCTGAAGACCGACATTTGCAGAAGTTGCATTCTTCTTCTGGCTTGCTGCAGTTTCGGGCGCCGCCGCATCCGGATTCCAAATGGGATCATACCCATTCTCCTGAGATTTCTGCCGCTTCAGTTCGGAACCGCCACCGTTTGCATCGAATCCAGAAGCAGAAATCACGTCAGAGCCGAGTGCAGTAGCACCATAACGAGTCTCTTGGGCAGGTCCACGACCATCTCTGCCCTCAGGCACTGCTCCTCCCGACTGTCCCTGATACCTGGGAATATGGACAAGCTCAGGCTCACCCTCTCCTTGCTCCCTACTATATTGCTGCTGCTGCTGCTGATCCATGCTAGAATACTACTGCTACTCCTCCTCCTCTTCTCTTTTCTCTTCTCTTCTTCAATCTTTGCTGAACCCAGTCGTACACAAATCAAACAAACCACAAAAACAAAAATCAAAATAACTGGAACAACCCACAGTGCTCACAAATGAAGTCAAGGTTTAAAGAGAAACCTGTTTTGCTTGCAAAACAAGCAGCAGGAGTAGACTTCCAACTGATAACATGAAGATGGGTTTCAGGAATTGGGTCTGAAAGAAGAAGATGATGATGATGATGATGATGATGATGATGATGATGATGGGTGTGTCCATCCAGCAACTGCCACGGCCAGTCTCCACCATGCACTGGATGTGTGTTCTCCAGGACGTGTCTGTTTTTGCACATGGCAACATTGTGGATCGGCAAGTGGCATGCCCACTTCGACCACGTCCACTTCAACTATTGCCTCCTGTAGACACGTTGAAATCAGGGCTTGCTGATTCAGCCCTTTTCCAGACTCTTTATTGCTGCAGAATCAGCTCAGCTTGCCAGTTTTGTCTCCAGCTTTCCAATGGTGTTCCCTGCCTTTACCGCCAAAGAGCAGGCTGTAGACCGCAGATTCTGTCAGGTGTGCACACCCCAGGCTTGTCCAGGGCACATTTACATGGCAGAATCCACCATCTACAGCCCACTCTCTAGTACGTTATATGTTGGAATATGTCATCATCTATTTTTTTGTTGTATGGAATGGTCAAGCCCCGGCCATTATGTTGGGTAAAGGTGCCAGGTGAGCCCCTTCAGGGTGAGGTGGGCCACCTAACATAATTGGCAGGTGCTAACCATTCCACCATGTTAAAGTCCACTCAATCATTATTAAAGAAATTCATGTTCAACAGAGATTTTGGTCACTGTTGTTATGATGAGTGTATGATCATCACCAGAAGATTGTGTCATATAATGTGGCAAAGAATTGACATAATCTGCCATCCCAAACCTTAATGTTGTTTTAGGGTTGAGGGTCTATTGTAAGATTTATTGGTATGTTGATGTGGAATCCACAATAGGTAGTTCTCAACCCCTTCTGGCAAGTTCAAACTTCAAACCAACAACAATTAAATAGGAAATTTTCTGCCTTGCTCACATTGACACCTAGTGAACATTCCTGAAAATGTGGAACCCAATGAAAACTAGCATAAGGACATTGTTCTTTAGGGATATTCATGAATATAAAAGATGCTCTTCAAATCATCATCAAAGACATGTAAAGCTTTATTAAGAAAAACACCATAGATAAGGGAAATGTACAAAGGATTAAAATAAAGGAAAAGAGAGAAGTTGTAACCAAAAGAGAGGGTCTCGAGACCCACAAAAAATCTAACCACTAGTGCGGGCCTAATCAGTTTCCATTTGCATTCACTGATCTTTGGACAGGAACAACTCATACACTCACATATCAGCAGAATAGAAAAGTTGAAATTCAAAACTTGCGCCTTGCCATTCATAAAAATCTCCAAAGAGCACAATACTTCCGGCTCCAGAGTATACATCAAAAATCAAACATCAATTAAGGTATGGCCCTTGAGGTCAGAGCTCTCGGTGTTCATTCGATCCCTTGAGCCTCTATCCCGATCCCTCACAGAATGCTACAATGCATGCTTTTCTTCTCATCTGCTGGACCAAAGGCCTACGACTGGATTTCCCTCTAGTCCAAATCGCACTCTGAAGGCACCCGACTCTGAACAGTCTACACCACGCTTGCCAATGTTACTCGAACAGATTCACTCCCATGCAAATGATCAGCAGCTCTGTTGGTTTCTAAACCTTTCTACACCCTCACTTGATGCTCTCATTCTTTGCACCTTCGGGATTCCCCCTTTGCTCTCTGCTACTCACTCAAACCACAACCAACGTCTCAAACGCAAGGTACTGCAACCCAGACCCCTCAAGTTACTCGAACAGACTCCCTTTCATGCAAAATGCACCCCAATTCTATAGCTCGGATCCCTCTGGTTCTCATCATACTTCGGCACTACCCTTTCATGAGTCCTTCTCAGAGCTACCTGGCCAAGTTGTTGGCGCAACGGAAAAATTATCGCAACCAACCAAGTTTTGCTCCAAAAATCAGCTTTCCACACCTCTAAACAACATTCTTTCTGTCTCCCATCTACATTCCCGATTTCGCTGTCTGGACCCCCCACAGTCATCAGCTCACCACCTCCTTCCGTCTTGTTGCCGCCTTCCTTCCACCTCCCCTCATCAATACAGCTCCATGCCTCGCCATCATTCGTGCCGCCTTCTTCCTGCACTCCATAACACCCCTCCAAAAAGAACAACCTCCCCATGCATTTATCTGCAACAGTAATGGAGAGATTCCGGCTGTAAAAATGACGATTAATAAAATAGAAAGTAACCCTCAACAACATGTTGTGTTCACACCAGTGAGGTGACCTATTGTTCCGTCACAAAGTGACAAGACAATAAGTTGGTTCAAAGTAGTTGTGAAAATCTCTCCATGTCCATAACCAACCGCATGTGGAAGGTCGGCCATATTTATATGTCAAAAATTGACGATTTGCAATAGATTGACCATGGTGATGGGAGGTGTGTTTTGAAAGGTGGAAGTCGAGAAGTAGTTAAGCTTACGACTATCACTCGACTTAAGATGGAAGACACTTGCATCCTTTGTAATGTGATCGAAACTTTTGGATGAAAAAAAATGACCAAGGTAGAAAGATGAGGGCTTTTGTCCCCTTCAAGCTCCAGATGGCATTGGCACAGTCGTGTAAAAACACATCAACATGTTTGTGTAAACAACCAAATATTTCAATTGTGAAGGGGAGGAATTGATCAGTGGGGTGTTGGTTGCAATAATTCCTTTCCTTGGCTTAAGCTGCATAAGAGGTAACGAATCTTTGAGTTGTGCAAGATCAGGGAAGTAAATCTGCTTGTGTTGTGTTGGCAATGATAACATTAGCTAAGGTGCGAATGCCATTTTTGGTAAGTAATATGTCAACTCATCAACGAGAAGAGTTGAATATGGTTGAAGGAAGCGCATGTAATTATTCTTGTCACATGTGGAAACCAACATCTCATGCAATTGCGACAAAGGTATTGTAAATTGTATCATGGGTTCTAGTGTGTTTGTTGCCATGAACACAACATAAAAAGTGGATACCCATAGGGTTGATAGGATGTGTGCATGCACATTGAGGGATGCCTAAAATTGAAGGATGGGGTAATCCAAGTCGTGCACAAAATGTTGTGCAAAAAATTGGGGAAGATAATCGAAAGGTTAAAAAAATTAATTGAGCTATAAGTCAAACGCATACCTTTGGGCTAGAACATGATAAAATTTGGGCACGATGGGCTTCAAATATATCGTTGGAGAACATGTTAGAAAGGGCATGATGGTGTAGACACTCCAAGATGGAATCTTGAAGTTGAACCATTTGTTGTTTGATGAATTGTTCAAATGGAAAAAAACACACATGGGTTGGGGGTGGTAGAAGATCACATGCCGCCTTGAGGTGTTGTTAGAAAAAAAATGTGTTGTTGTCGATTCATGTTAAAGCTTCAAGAAGGAAGGGATGTTGATCAACCATAATCCTAATAGCTATGATTGAAGCGACAAGGGCCCAATTCCCTAAATAGGTTACTGGGACAATGGTGGATGTTGATATGAACCCGATACCACTAAAAGTTATTCGGAAGGAGGCTTGTTTACAAATTAAAAGTCTTTCTGGGCTATTGAAGGATCCTAGACCCAAAAGGCGTCCAAACATTTTATGGAAGGAGGAGTCAAAGGAAATCAAATACTCTATGAAGGTGGAAGACATAGATGTGCATCATAAAAGATACAATGAATGTTGCACAAAACAACAAGTTAAAATTCCAAAAACCACATGAACATCATCCATTCTAGGGAGAAGGTCCACATGTCAAGCATCCTCTTGCAGGGCATCTTTGATGAAGGATGATGTGAAAGTTAAAGTGCCCAATAGAACCCCCGATACTTTAATTCTTTTGGATGGGGTGGTAAATTAGGACGGGGTGTTGAAATTAGGTGGCAAGCCGAAGGGTGACCATGCAATGCATTTTTGAGGTTGAATAGAAAGACCTATTGCATGGGGTTTAGTCTGGAAATGTTCATAGGTAGATGATATAATTGAAGGGGGATCTATGATGTGAGTGTCATCTGCAATGGACGGAAATAGACAAGAAAGGAAATGACTAGCTATAAAACGTAAAACCTTGAAATGAGGTAAAACAAAGAATGCCCCCCCAAAGAATCACCTTGATGAGTCCCCATGGTAGATGGGATGATTGTGACATAACCTTCACGATTATGATGATTATAAAACAAAGGATATTCGAATGCATAAAATGCACGAACAAAAGGGATGAATTATATGATGTCCCCACATGTTGCACAAAGTTTTTGAAGTACGAACCTTCTTGACACTGAATTGAAGGTGTTTGCCATGTTTAATTGAAAAATAACTTAATCAAGGTGAAGGTCAAAAATACACCTGGTGCCATGGATTATTGCTTCACAACCACCCTTAGTTGTGACTCCAAATTGGTGTGGGGAAAAATGTGTTGCAAAAGCTTCATAGAATTATGAGTCGATACAATGTTTCCCCCACTGCAATGGGACAAACTCCACCTAAAGACTTGGTCATGGCTATGAGCCACTCCAAGGACGCGTGCAATTTGGGGTGGAATGTGACCTTGTGTAATATGAAAACAAAGTTGGAACAACTGAGGGAATCCACTCACTAAATCTTCAAGGTGAAAATAATCCTGAAAGTGCTCAAAAGCCATCCCAGTAAAACCATTTGCCAATAAATGTGACATGCATTGGAATGCCAACTTGAAGGAATTAAAAGAAAGTTTGAGGTCTTGGTTTGGTTCATAGTTTTCAAAGAAAAATGAAAAGTAATCATTTAATTTGGGGTGTAATGCGGTGAGAGCTGAGGTGGTGTCAAAGGACATGGGTGCGAGAAAAAATGGTGTTAAAGTGTGAGCTGCCCAAAATTATTCCATGCATGGCCAAAGGCTAAATTGTGGATCAAGTGTTTATGAGTTGGAGGATCATGTTGGGGAAAAAGGATTCAACTTGAATTGGTCGACAAAGCTTGGGTTCGCAAAAAAAACTTTTCATGCAAAATTTTTTAGTCATTTGCTAAAAAACATTTAATTCAAATCCATGTTTCCCTATGCCCTATTGCCCCACCATGAGGGGGCAAAATGAGACACCATTGGGGTAGCAAGAGGAACAAGTGCCAAACTACGACATTATATAGGTCTTACGTTAGTTTATTTAATGAAAAACAAAATGTGACTTGTACATCACACCATAGAGCAAGGGGGATGTGGTTATACAAATGAAGATGACAAAGGTTTAAGTGAAAGGACCTGAGGCCATTTAATGTTGAAACCCAAATCCAAATTAATGTAGGTGGAGTGGGAGTAAGGGAAGGTATTCTGCTAAGATGATCACAAAGGTTTGGATTAAATGAATTAGATGTTCGATAGGAATGCTAATGACAAGCTAACCTTCGACTAGTAAATTGGCACCCACATGTGGGGCATAAAACTTTAGGTGGAGGTTGAGGGTGTGTTGAAGAAATAGGGGTAGGTTAGGGGGTATGATCATGGCCAACTATAGGGACTAATAGAGTGGGAAGGGGAAAATGCCATAGTTGTGCATGATTGGGGGGGTTTGAGAAAGTGTAAGGTTGGGACCCCACATTCACATGAAGGTTGAGGCTTAGTAGGGGGCAATAGTAGATGATGTATGATTTTTTAAAATCAAAGGGGTAATTAGTGGGTAGTTTGTGGTTTACATGGGGAATGAGGTGGATGATAGGTTAGTGGTGGCGCATGATGAAGTGAATGGGCAATGGGAATTACGAGGTTTGATGAGACGTGATGAGTTGGGGGACATGGGACATTTGGTGCCCATGAGGTAAGAGGTCTACTATGAACATCGACCTCACTTTCTAAAAATTACATTTCACTATAAAACAATCTTAAATCTACAAAGTTAATCACACACTATTAAATGAAATGAAAGAAAAAAAGAAAAAAACTTTCCAAAAAGTCTTTTGCTAGGGCATTATGCCAAGGCCAAACCTTAATTTCGTTATAAGCCTATGTGTCATAATCATTAAGTTACTAGATTCAACAAAACCTAAACACTTTAATACAAAAATATTAGATTGAGAACTATTTGCGCAATTGTTGATAGGTCCCACGTTTTAAAAATTTCCTATTATAACATGGTAATTTTAAAATTATAAAGCTAACCAAATAAGACTAGATAGATCAAATAGAAAAAATAATGAATTATTATAAACAAGCAAGTCCTATTTCAAAAGATAATTAAACTTTATTTTTCTATAACCTTTGACATCATCATCCTTACTCTATTGGATTTGACACAACCTATATACTTTTAAAAAAACTATTGTGTAAGAATTAGGGGCCCAAAAACTTCTAATCTTTTATTCTTTGGACTACCCAACTAATGTAACACCCAATTTCAATAACAAAAGGACACCCTAGATTTAATCTTTAGTTTTTTCAAAAAAAATTAAAAAAAAATATTGAATTTTTTTTTTTCAAGTTGTTTATGTGTAGGGTAGCAACCTAGGGCTGGGGCATTTCCTTGGGGCATGTTATTTCGAGAATGCCTCAGCCCAAGGGTGTTACCTGGTGTAAAACTGGACATTTTTTTATTAAATGTTTTTACATGATACCCGACTGGTACCTGCTAGGTATCACAGTAAAAAATAAAATAAAATTACATGAGTATTTTGAAAAGGGAAACAACTATGAGCATTGCTCTTTTTGTAATGCCTACTTGTGTCTTCTGGTGGATAAGGTACCTTCCACTAACGCTGTTGCAAATTATGGAGTGTTTTATGTGTAGGGTGAAGCCCTAGGGTAGGGGCATTTTCAAAATAAGGGGCCTATGATGACACGATAGCCGATTCCAACCTCACATTTTGAGAATGTCCCCCACCCATGGGCTTTACCTACCGTGAAGCACAAGGCAAAATTTATCATGAATCAAACCTTCGTAGATGATGTGTATGAATGGGAGTGTTCTTATGCTTACTCCTCAATAATGGGAGGGCTCTTACACCTATATGTAGGCATAATTTCCCTCCCACCATTGAGGAGTAAGCATAATATCCCTCCCAATTTCTACAAGAAAAATTCATGGATATAAGGTGCCCTCCACATAAACTATGAATTTTCTCTGAGAGTTTTACAGTATTGTTTGTCTTGGGTAAGGCCTACATGTTAGGGAGATTCCTTAGAATGTGGGGCTCTCATCCTAGGTCCCTTAGTTTGGGAATGCCCTCACCCTGGGGCTTTACCTTTTTCAAGGATCAGAGTATTTTTCCACCGAAAACATGCTAGAGAACAGGCCCTGTGAAGCTGATTCCACCAGACAAGCATCTCAATGCAAGCCCAGTACTAGAGAAGGGGTGGTGTGGAGCTCTCTCTCTCTCTCTCTCTCTCTGTGTCTCTCTTATTCTCTGAGAAACACATTTAGGTACACCATTTGCTCTTTCTGTCTCTATATAAACAACTTATTACTCAGCAAGTTTTGTTCAAACTTTCATCCTATGGTACTTAATATAGGAGATACAATAATGGGTGATTCTTGTATGGCGAAATTCCTATCTTGGGAACCTTTTCAGGATTTAAGGTACATTTTACAACCCCAACAATGGGTGATATTTGTACCAAGATCTCAAATTGGGGCCCCACACAAGGCAATAGTTAAGCTCTAGTTCAAATTTTGATAATGCGCCACTCCCTGTGTAAAATTAGAGGCCAGCATTTTGAACAATGCCTGGAGACTCAAGGACCCTGTGTAGACACCCAGGTGATATCATTTAACTACCTCAAATCTTGCACAAAAAATATTGCTCCATTTTAAAATCGGGCAATAGTTTGTATGAATTAAATTGCCAGTAATGTATTATTTCCTGTAAAGTTTTTAAGGGCCACTATGGGGTCTTGTGTATAGGAGATTCTATGTGAAAGGTACAAAGAATCTGCATGAAACCCTGTACTTACAATAGGTACCTTTTTCAAACTAAAGAGGACTTGTGGTTATGTTGCAATTCTACAATCTTTTATCACTTGAGAACCACATTCTCCATTTAATATCTAATTAACAATCAACAATGCATGCTGAGAGATTATCACTTTATTTCATGCACATTGAATGTGACAAGGTTTCATTCTATGACCCAAATTTTCCACCACTTGCAAAACATTTATAAAGGTTTAAAAAGGATTTTGGAAATTGGACAATATTGTATCACATGCACTTACACAAAACCCAAAACACATTCGGATTATAATCACAGCAAAACTAATCAACATTTTTTCCAAATTGCAGCATTTCTTCTTCACACACCTTGCTTGTTTTGCTATAGATCCTTCTCTCCTTTCCCACACCTTCAAGACAGCAAGTACCCTTCAAAATTGCAAACTTTCTATACTCTTTTTTGTATATACTTTCTAATTGTAAAAGCTCACATTCATTCTAACAACCCTTGCCTGCCCTGCATATTCACAACCAGTTTGCAGATGCAACAGCAGCAGCAGAAACTTCCTTAATTTTCAGATTCCAAACATACTCTCCACTTCAAAACCCGGTGCATTCTTAAGACCTGCAACCCACCCAAAAAACCAAAGTAACTCAAACAACCAAACACCCAGAGTGATTTTTCCTCTATATCGTCATCACCTACTCACAGTATTGAGAATTTTTCTTATCAAAAACAATCAAACAACCAAAGTTTTTTTTTCTCTATACCATCATCACCTACTTGCAGACTCAAGAATTTTTTTATCTATAACAGTCAAACACCCAAAGTCATTTTCTTCTCTATACCATCATCACCTGCTTGCAGACTTAGAATTTTCTTCTCTATAACAATCAAACACCCAGAGCATTTTTCTTCTCTATACCATCATCACCTAGACTTGCAGACTCGAATATTTCTCTCTATAACAATCAAGCACCCAGAATGTTTTTTCTTCTCTATACCATCATCACCTACGTTGCAGACTTGAGAATTCTTTTCTCTATAACAATCAAGCCATCCAGAGTGTTTTTCTTCTCTATACCATCATCACCCTACTTGCAGACTTGAGAAATCTTTTCTCTATAATAATCAAGCACCCAGAGTGTTTTTCTTCTCTCCACCATCATCACCCTACTTGCAGACTTTGACAATTTTACTACTAAATTTCCTCCAAAAGAAAAAGTATTGCATATCTTCTTCTACAAACCCATGGCAGCAATGAACAACTCCAATTGCAGCAGTTTTGCAGCAGATCTGTTGAAGAATTTATCTCACCTACTGCTGCTGCCGCCGCCACCACCACTTCAAGCTTGTAAAACTACTCCCTACGTCCTCCTGTGCCACTGGAAAGCATCTCCTTCGCCTTCTCCAGCAATGATCCTTGATCATCGTACCCGCCTGTTCCCTGCTGCTGCTGCTGCCGCATCCCAGGTTGGTCCGTAGCTGCTGCGTAAGGGTCGGTTCCCATTCCCATTCCGCTGCCGGTTCTGGTCCCAGTGGTATTGTAAGGATCGGTTCCAGCTCCGCCCCCTCCTACGCCGGTGCCTGTTCCACCGTAACCCATGGTCGCGGATCCAGGCGTGGTCCCCGCTCCCATCCCCATTCCATAGCTTTCAGTTCCGGCACCAGTTGCTTGTCCGGGATTGTCCGGATCCTGTTGCTGAGACCCAAGTCCGCCTCCGGCCCCCATACCGTAGCCAGAAGTAGGGTCGGTACCACCGGCTTGTCTCTCTCCCGAACGGAGCCCGCCGCCAGCACCCACTCCCTCCACGACTTTGCCCAGCGTTTGCTTCACCTTCTCGGTGAGGCCGCTGCCGCTCCTTCTCTGACTATCATCGTCCCCATAGTCCGCCATGACACTTCTTTTCGTGACTGACTGAGCCCCCTGGAAACCCACAAACTGCACAACCTTTGCTCACACAACCGCAGCTCAGTTCACAGGCTACTCGCAACTGAAGAAAAAGCTTGAGGGATTCCCGTTCAAGGAAAGGAGAAGCTGGGTTGTTTATATAACCATCTGCGTTTCTGTAATCTCCTTGGCCACCTCCAGTACTGACTGGTATGGGAGAGGATGCTGGGTGGATGCAAGGGTGAAGCGTCTCGACACGTCTGCAGCAAGTCAGTTCGTTGCAACCAATCCCGGGACTTGTTGGCAAGGGACACATGGGTGCATGGTATAACCTTCCAAAACCAGCTACAGATGGGACTGCAGATGGATGTGGGGAGAGAAGAAAGCGCATGCAACTGAGAGAGAGTGCTGTTGCTGTGCTACCCCGTCCACCCATCTCTTCGAAGTGGCCAGCCCTTCCCAGCTGCCCACCATTATCGTTAGCTGCAGTCCCAGTAACCAACCGTAAACTACCACTCTGGCAAAAGAGGAATGAAGCAAAACTTGCCTTGGAAATCTGACAATTCCACTGTCTGCATCAGCATGTTCTGCAAATCTTGTTTCCTGGCATCAGCAATCATGAAGACTGTGTAATTGTTGTTGTTGCAGAAATCAACAACGTTTTTGGATTCCGGTCCAGTCCCATCATAGCAACTCAGCCATTCCTAAACCTTCAAAAATCCCAGTCATTCCCAGACCTTTTGGTTCTTTTGCTACACTACCACCAGTTGAAACAACACTCCTTGTCTTGTGCCTCTTCTTCATGAGCTTCAGATTGGACCCCCAAACATTTCCTGAATTGTCAAAGAACAACCCTAGGAGAAAGTGGTTCTTCTTTCATACCTTTCTGAGATTGCCAGCCTTGTTCCCTCAGCCTCAAGGGAGGAGAGTTTCAGAAAGAAATCTAGCTAGGTTGTCACAGTCAATTTGGACAAGCTAACAACAGAAGTGTCAAAGATTAATCAACAATCCACTTTGGTCACCATGCAAACCAAAGAGTGGGTAGGAGTTGACAGTTACTTACTTTGATGATAACTGCAAGCTTCACAATCATAACACAATCCTCAGCCAATAATCAGCTGGTTGCTTTTGTGAAAGCTGCCAACATCACTGCCCTGGAAATGCAGCTAGATATTTAAAGAAACAAACTAGATTGATTGCATACATCTAGTGTTGTTAATGCAGATGAGTACCACTGACATGTGCACCCATATTGAATTTCCCAAGATTGCATTCCTGGTCAAGTACCTCTGACATCAAAGACCCTAGAAAAAGCACAGAATACATTATGGATCCCAAAACAAACCTGATACTCTGAAAATCCACCTGTGGATCCAATAGAATCACCAGGATATGTTTGAAGTTACACCAGACACAGGATTGCAGACACCAAAAATCTTCACTGCTTCTTCACATCTGGAAACACAATTGTTACATTCCATACTGCATGTACAACAGAGATTATCAATTCATCTGCAACAGCATAGCCCTAACTTTTGCCCGGATGTCATCAGGAACATCAACTACTGTGACAGATTCTGAAGGAAGGGGAGCTTCCTTAACAAATGCTTCTTTAAGAGGACTGGCCACTAGACTTGAATTGGATTTTAGTTTTCTTTGATCAGCAACTACTCCAGTTTCTACAGTGTGCCTCTTCGACCTATGCTCCTTGTGCCTTTTGTGAGAACCCTCTTCGTCTTCGTCTGACAAGCCTGATTCTCGATGGCGACGTCTGCTACTGTGCTTCCTGTGATGATGACCCCTGTCCTCTTCATCTGTACTCAAAGTTGTCTCCTTATGCTTTGATCGTTTACCATGGCTGCTGTGTTTCTTCTGCTTGTGCCTCTCTTTTTCTTCAGAACCAACATTAGACTTTTTCCTCTTGTGGTGTCTATGACGATGCAGATCCATCTCATTAGTTCCATCAACTTTCAAGCTTGAGAAATTTGAACTCTCATTGACCACACCATCATCGACACCTGTACTTGAGGCACCCATCACGCCAAGACCCACATTCTGACTCATATCTCCTGCATCAGTTTTGACAGCCTGCACATCATTTACAGCATTCAAGGACTCCAATTTCTGGAGAGTATGTGTGCTACCAGATGTGGCTCCCTGGCTGTCAACGTCAGCTGGAATAGAAATAGAAATCCCCACTGAATTGCCAGTTTCAGATCCCTCTTTAATCATTGCTGCAAACATCTTTGCTTTTTTTAGCCGCTCAGCTTTGCGCTTCTCTTCTGGGTTCAGGTGTGCATCAATTGAATCACCCTCATGAGTTGCAGCCTTTGAGGCTGCCTTAGCAACCAGCTTGGCAGCATTTATATCAGCCTCACCCCTGTGCATGGACACCCAAGATGTTGGATCAGGAGTTCCAGAGTTGTGTTGTGAGTGACCCTGAGCATCATTCCCACCATGCCTGGAGCCTTTACTCTCCTCAGCTTCCCTGCTTTCACCAGAAGCTGCTACTGCCATGTCAGTAGTTGCTGAAGCAAGTGCAGCTCTCCCAGAGCTGGACAACTCTCCAGAACCGTCTATTCTTGCCAAGCTGACTTTTTTTGACCCATTAGTGGCAGCCCTGATTGCAGCAGCAACTGCATCTATGCTCTTCCCATAGTCACCATTTTCCTGCTCTCCATTTTTGTCAGCAGCAAAATGGGGCTGCCTGCGTGTTACAGCTCTTACAGCAGCTGCAGCTGCTGCAGAACTCATCCCACCAGTCCCACTGATCTCCTTAGGCGGGACACTTCCATGAGACTCAGCAGCCCCTTTGCCTCCTCTCTCTCTTCGAATTACATCACCTAACTCTGTTGCTACAAATGGCTCTCTGGAGAGAGTAAGGATGACCTTATCCTTCCTATCACGGGGTTGCAGTTCAGAACTGAGAGGCTGCAATGCAGGGGGACTAGCCTCTCCACTGTTGGAGTCACTTCCCTTACCTTTTCCAGCTTGCTGCAGAGCAGATTCCCTCACCTGCCAAGCCACATGCAGAAAATCTTATTAGAAGCTCAAAACCCTGCTTAACAACAAAAAAACATTTCAAGATAATATAGCTTCAGCCAGACAGAAGAACCCACCAATAATAACTACAAGAAATATTATGGATGGCCATTGTACTGGGACAAAAACTAACTCACTTTCTTCTCACAACTGGACCCTTTTCAACAAACTTGCACAAGGCTACAACCTAACGTAAACAGGAGGAAGAACCTCTGAGAAACTTCTTCTTCATGATGCAACTTAACATCCAACAGTTGTTTCCCAACATGTGGAACCAAGCATAAGAGTCAGACAAACACACCCAACAAAGAGATTGTGCAAGACATGCACAGCTCTCACAGCAGCCACTTTCAGTGATGTTGACATTAGTAATTCAATGGAAATAGATCCACCCCTAAATGAAACAGCTTGCCACACCCAGAGCAACAAGTACAATAGTAGAGCCTAATATTCCCGCTCCTTTGGGGGACAATTCTTTGGGAGTACACATGAGAAGATTACACAGTCTATCCAGATGGCCAAAGGAAGCAGTCACAGCCCTGTCTACATTTGTTTTTGGTTGCACTATGACCTTGGCCTGCCTTTGAATACAGTATCAACCTCCCCAAGTGCCGTTGCCCTAATCTCACGATCCAGAGGCGCTGAATTAACTTCCATACTAACAAAGATTGGATGACATCACATGGTAGGGTATCTGGGGCACATGCCAAAACGCACCTTCAACTACATCAATGATGCACATAACCTGTACACTTGACATGTGAAACAATTCAGAGCCAGGATATAATATCCAATGGCCTTGTATTTCAAGGGTTTTCTACTCCAACAAAACAAGGCTTTCTAATTTTCCACTAATCCTGAACAATGCAGGAACACCAGCAAGAAGTTTCCAGCTGAAACAATTTTTTTTATCAAAACCCACAGGATTCTGGCTACTGCCAGAAGAGATAAAACTCAGGTGAAAATCTAATTATCAAGTCCAAACAGCACAGTAGAGTGCCAGTATGTAGTAGGGTAAGGTCTAGGCTAAGTTATCTACACAGTTCTTCAGCAACTGCATGCCAAGCATCAGCTTTGCCAGCAAATGCTCCTCCCTGAGGATTGCTGGAATTCTGTTGCAGCAAATTCCCACAGGTTTCATGAGAACATGACCACACAAAAGGGTCTAGTTCTAGTGGTTTAATGACTATGGGCATCAAAGACTTGACACTCAAAACCTTTTAAAAGAATGGCTTAATAGTTCAACAGACCTAGAAAAACCAGTACAAATGTACACAACTCTTGACAAGTTCAGGTAATGACAAAGTTAGACAGGTAGCCTGAGTGGTCAGTGAATATTACATATTTCCATCCTCAACTTAAGCAAGGGCTTCTATTCTTTTGGTGTTCTCAAAAACTTACCTGTAGGGACTCTTCCAAACTCTGGCGATAGTATGGATGATACTCATTCCAGGGAAGTAAAAAGTGGAATCGCCCATCAGTTTTATCACGTTCTCGCACTATCCCCTCGAACTCCTTCCCATTGCGTGAGATAAACTCAACCATCTTGTCAATGATACGCTTTAGGTGGATTGGTGGCTCTTTGTACTCAGCCATCCCACCAGCTGCAGTCCCAATTGCATTTGGATCATCAACAGTTACATCCTCCATTCTTGAGTTGTTTCCAAATTCAGGTCCTAGGGAAAAAGGTATCTTGATTATTGAGTTGCTGGTTGCTTTCTGGCTTCCAAGACTATGAACCTCCTTAGCAAGAACTGTTGTGCCTCTGTCTGATGTCTCTGATACAGTACAAGGTTACATACAACAGGTCAACTTGAAGTTTGGAGCATGCAGCAATGACATGCACCCATGAGCAACAACTACATCATTATGGATGGGACAGGAACTATTTGAAATTGAGCTACCCCACAAGCTTGTCACCTTTCTCACCTTCAGGAAACAATATCAATCTCAAACCAAGGATTCATAACTACCAGAAGAAATACCATCTAATGATTACCAACCCAGAAGTCTATGCTCAATAAAACACATTGAATGTCCATTGATTCCCTAGGGATCAGACAAACTAATTTCAATGGACACATTCCAGATAGTCTTCATTAGAAATGGGTCAGGAGGTTGCTGCAACACTTACGTTGCTTGTCTGAGACTTCTAGAGAGTCATCAGCCACACTGCTGTTCCCATCCATCTTGGTTTGTTGGTGGTTCAGATTGCTCATTGTCTCAATTTGCAGGTTTCCAAGCAGTTGCTTGATATTCCCATCCCTAGAGATACTAGTTTCAGCCATATTCTCTTCTTCACCATCATTTTCTTCTTCCCCTCCATATGTAGCTCCAAGAATTGACAGTGCACCCTCCACTGGATTTGCACTTGATTCTGCAGCAGGACTTTTCCTCTCAGACGATGCCCGCACAAGCTCAGGATGATCAACCAGAAATCTGAAATATGGATGAAGGTGATGATCTGGCATCAAGAAACCAAAAGTAGGATTTTTAGCTTGCTTTACTCTGAGCACAATTTCTGCCTGGCCACCATGCTCAGAGACAAACTTGGCTGTGCCTGCCATGATCTGATGGAGCTTTTCAGTGGGTGGCTGCACAAGCAAAACAGGCACACACAAGATCACAGGTTCAGAACGCTAAAGACATGACACTTTCATACCAGCTTACAGTGACATGGCCACCACTGTAAGCAATGTAAGAGTCCTTGTGCATGCCCTGGCTTCAAACCACCATGGTGGTAATTAGGTGGTGATTGCCGACAGCATGGACAAGAGAGAGGAGAAAGAGGTGCTTAGGACTCAAAGCAAGAAATTGTCAAGCCAAAGTGCCCGTTACATTTCAGATAGATATAACCCAGCAGCTGTGGATGACAGACATGTGAAATATAGACTCTTGATCTCCACCAGCAAGGAGAGTCAGCAGGTATGAGGCTTTTGCAAAAGATGCACTCGCACGCACACCTGCACACTGCCACGTAGGTCAAATTGAAGCAAATGACCCCCTCAAAATTACACTTTGGTCCCTCTCTTCAGCAGGCCACCTGAAACCCCCACATGTGTATTAGATTGCCCATACAGCACGACCCTGTTAGGGATGTTATAAGACTTTTCCCATTGTGCTCAAGGGCTCCCTCCTGCTGGCCAAATGCTTGACTCCTTCAGCCACACAACAAACATCACATAATATGCTGATAGACCGCATTTATAAATATAGGAGAATGTGACACAGGAGAGGCAGTTCAAACTTACAAGAGCTGTCAGCAAATCCTCAGGAACCGGAAATGGTGGAGAGAAGAATGGCCCCTCTGAGGGCTCTCCTGAAGGCCTTGCCTTGTCACCCACAGCATTGTTGTAGTTGAAACTGACACTCTGGTATCCTCCACTTTGGCTTCTCCCCACTTCTGCATCTGTTGTTCCAGTAGCTTTGTGAGGATTGAGTCAAACAGAATACCTGGTGAAAGCACCTTCCCAGCATCATACTGAAGAAGTGATCTCACCAGCACAAAGCTTTCAAAATGAGTAAAGAGATGGCCCCACGGTGAACCAAAACCAACAGAGACAGAGAGAGACAGAGACAGAGGAAGTAGTGAACATGGAAAGGAAGCCTCTTACACTTGCTCGTAGACTATGAAGGAACGCAAAAACACGAGCCTGCCTGCATGCTTGCAAAGTCATAAAAGGTAAGCATGCCACATTTCCTGGGTAAGATACATGTCACTTCCCAAGTAAGATAAAACTCACCCTTTCTCCTTCCTCCGAAAAATATATATATCTATATATATATCAGTTTTGTCCTAACCCTAAAAACCCCTGCCTTCCCATATGCCAATCTGCACTAGACAAACCAGACTGTGACAAGCTAGGACACTAGTTGCTACTACTCTACATACACAGCTAGAGTAGGTCCACACAGCATCCTAACAGAATCAACCAACCATGAAGCTCATGAATTGATCCACAAGTACAACAGACTCAAGATGCTACAGATGGAAATACTTGGAAATTGAAAACTATACCCAATGATCCTACTCTTCATAATCAGGAATATCGAGCAGTCCTAATGTGAAGCCTGCTGTGTAGAAGCAGCTACTGAAGTGCATGAATTCGATATTATGGTTCAGAATGATTGCGCTAGGTTTCTCAACCCTATGCTGTGCCCCCCTGATGGCATGAGTTTCTAGCTTCATAAGAATGATTTTCAGAAGCAAGCTCTGAGGGCATAACAGTCTAACCCTAAACCTTTCCCTTCCCAACCCAAAAGAAGATGACAAAGGCCTTTCGTGCACAGTTCTTTCGGCTTTTGAACCGTGCCATGCGTCCAGAAGCGCTTGCTCTTCTTAGTTTTTCGCATTCAAACAAATAAGGACTTGGCGATGCCGCAATATTAAGTACTGGTGAGAATAAAATCCTACCAGGGTTTGCAATACCAGAACAAAATTCGATACAACGTGAAAAAAATCCACAAACAACACACAAAATGTAGAAATGGGATCATACCCTCATCAAGCAGAGGGTTGTCCAAAACCCCATCCGCAGCCGCTTCCTCCAAGTCTCTGTAGCGTTCGAAATCTAGCTCCTGGTCACTGACATCAGGGGATGGAGCGCGACTGCGTCGCCTCCTCAGTACGCTGGCATCTGACAACAAGTGCCGGACATCGAATCGGTCCACCATCAGATTGTTCTCATCCCCGTTCCACGACTGCAAACCGTGGCCCGAGTTCACGAAATCCGCCATCGCATCGTCATCGAAAAATCGGCATCGAAACCCCACAACTTCGAGCTCCCCGCGCCGGGTCTCGACTCCCGCCGGCCTTGTATTACCGCCGCGCCTCTTCACGCTTCCCATCGTCCCCACGATTGTCTCACGAAACCACAAACCCCCCACGCGAAGGGAAGAAAAAGAAAACAAAAAAAGAAAAACCAACAGATATAGAATCAGAAGAGCTACCGCAACCAATGCAATAGAGTCGAGGAAGAATGCGAGCGTGTCAGAAATAGGGAACCCTAGGCAGGCAGCGCGTGCATGGAAAGCTTGGAAAGGCGGTGGCAATGGCGCTTCGTAGAAGACACACCACCACGCCGAATCGTTCTGTTCATCCCTTTTTCTTTTACATAACTTTAGGGTTCTTTCAACCCTGCCTGTTAATAGCTATTACACACTGAAAAGGTCACGCAAGATAACTAAGAAAAATAAATTCAAACCATCAAAATCCAGCAATCCCATTGGCCTGGAAAAGCATATTCTTCAGACCTACATATGGACAACCCTATTTCGTTTGATAGTTCATTCCCTGCAGCCATTTTCTTTTACATAACTTGAGGGTTCTTCTAACAGTGAGAACAAAGTGCACAAGTAATGTACAAGTACGAGAACCCTGTCTGTAACACATTGAACAGAGTACTTGACTCAAGATAACATAGAAAACAAATTCAGACCATCAAATCCAGCAATCCCATTGGCCTGAAACCAAAAATCTTCAGACCTATTTCCATTGATCCTTTGAAATTCTCACAAACCAACCAACCAAAGCCCCACTATTCTGGGTGCTTTATTTGTGTTTCATATTAATTAGTTGGGGTGCCTCTCAAGTCCAGCTTTTTTTTTTTTTGTTTTTTTTGGCAATGAGCCCATTTGATTGGCCCATCACAAAAAAAATGTTGAAACTATGGAGGCTCCACCAAATAAAAGATTCTAGGGAAAGATGAAGTGCCTTGCCCTTTGGCCCAGCTATATAGGTGAGAAGGGGAGGACTTTGGGCAAAACATATGGGATTAAATGAGGTGCTATTGGGAACACATTGGGAACCTGTTGGGACTTGAAGGGAACATGCTGGGAACCCCCAAAAAAATGAAAAAAAATCCTCCCCCCCCACCCCAAAACTTAAAAGGAAAAAAATAAGGCACTTTGAGTGCACGCTGAGCCTTCCCATTGGCTGCATGAAATTGTTTTTTGCAAAACTGCTAGTCACCATTTTTGGCTTGGGCTAACACCCCCGTTATAAACTGGGGGTACTTATAATTTGTGTAGCTGTTAGTTCACGTGAGATAACTGAGGAAAAAAACTCAGACCACCAAATCCACCAATTTTGTGAAATTGCTTTAACGAAAGCGTGACACATCCCCAACAACTCTGGTATGAAAAGAGACATTTTAGTGCATTTTTGGCCTGAATTAGACAGTCCCTGGCCAGAGCCCAACAAACAGCCTTCCTTAACACATAAATTATCAAGGGTCACTTTCGGTGAGGGTCCAAGGTCCTTGGTCCGATAAAACAAATGGAGCAATCCTAGTGGACAAGAGCCATAAATTGGACCCATGGCCTTTAGATGAGAGTCTAAGACCAAAAAGTGGCAAATCCAGGCTATACCTACATGAACCATTTTGGAGGGAAAATCACTTGGTTTAGACCTAAATAAATAAAAGACCTCAGAGAAGGAGCTCATGATTTGAAGAACAAAGATGCAAACTAGGGTCTGAGGTAAGGTCCAAGTCAAGGAGTCAATTTGCTTTCAAATGAGTCCCACTTGGTTCCTAGGACCCTGGATCCCCATCTGAAGTGGCCGTAAGAGTCACACTAGATGAGGGTCCAAAGTCTACGGTCCAATGAAATAGAGCAATCTTATTGGATGAGAGCCATAAATTGGACCCCTGGCCTTTAGATGAGAGTCCAAGACCGAAGAGTAGCAAGCACCCGGGCTAGCTTTTCCCATAAAGATAACAGAGTTCCTCTATAACAAGAGTGAAGAGATAGGGTGGGTGATCAGTATAGTCCGTTTTCAGATTGCGCGCGCGTATCAAGCACAACTGTGTTTGTAGCACCCGGGCTAACTGTTCGCAAAAAATAAAACGAGTTCCTGTTTAACAGGAGTGAAGGTATAGAGCGGGTGGGTCTTAGTTAGGGTTTCCGCGAGAGATGGGTTTTCGGATCGCGCCCGTGTAAGCACAGCAGTTTAGCACCCGGGCTAGCCGTTCACACGAAAACAACGCAGTTCCTGTCTAACAGGATTGAAGAGATAGAGCTGGTGGTTCTGGCTAGGGTTTCCGCGAGCTTTGCTTCTCTGTCGTGGGTTTTGCTTTCGTAGCCGGGAAGGGGAAGCTTGTCGAGAACGGTCGGTTTGCAAGCTTCCAGGTTTTGTTGCGGTGATGGCGGTGTCACTTTTCCGTCTGCGGCAGCACTCGGGTTTCGACGGCGAGCATGTGCATATACGCTCGACGTCTTCCTCTCTCTTGAAGTCGTCGCATTCTTCCTCTTCTTCGCACAGTCGTCGTCACCAGGTGGGGGAAGGGAGATGTCTGAGTCGACAGACTGTTTTGAACCTGTAGTAGCTCCTCCATCTGTTCTCAATTGTGGTTTTTTTTTTTCTTCTTTACAAAAAGCTTAGGTTTCTGAACTCCCTTGTGTTTTGTTTTTTTTCCCCGTGACTCTTCATGCAGAGTTTTTGGCTTCGAAAAAAATAAAATGGTGTTCTCTTCTCACTTTCGACACCGTTGTCTCGCTCCCTGAGGTCGAGGGTTTCCGTGTCTTGGGGTGTGGAAATGCAGGGCTCTTCTTTTTGCGAAATTGCTGATGAGATTCCAGGTGAACAAGCTTTCTCTTCCCTCGTACTGTCTGCTGAATCTGCGGGCCTTTCTCTCCTTTTTTTTTGTGTGTCCTTGGACCTAGAAATATCAGCCCCCTGATCTGAACATTTCGAAGCTCCAAGGGGGAACTTCCAGTTAGACCTGGGAATACAGGGGCACATGTTTGGTAGTTGATGTGACATTTCTTGCTGAAAATATCCAGAAACCCTAGCCCTAACTTTTTATGTGTCGCTGCCCTGGATAAGCATGTAGATAACATGTTGAATTGTTCGAATGCCAAGAGTTGTGGTGTTAGTTGATGCAGGTAATGTGTCTAGGAGACGAAGACACAGACAAAGGTCTGCAAATGCATCCAGCCAGCAGAAGAATCCTGTGCAACTGGTGGCAACTTCTGTTGTGGAGTCACAAGCACCCCCCAATTTTTTCCAGATCCTGCTCCGTAAAGTGTCCATGCCCCACCTTCTTCTCTTGCATTTCTTCTCATTTATAAGTGCAGGTATGAAGCTACAAGGAAATTACGTGGAATGGTGGGCTCAAAACCTGTTCTCTAGTTTTATTTTTGGCATGTTCCTGGTTTTGATCATGCAAGTGATTTGGTGCAACAGAGGGAGCGGTAGCTGGAGCCACTGCAGGTGTTGTAGTGGAGACTGTCTTGTACCCGATTGACACAATCAAAACCCGTCTCCAGGTTAGCTTTCTTCATTGTGAACAAGTTGAGCATCAGCAATGACCTACAATTGGCACTTAAACTGTCAAAAATCTTTGACATGTAGTGCATAGATGGGTTGTAATGCCTGCATTCAAACTGTTTTATTGAGCTACATGTGTTTCAGGTTTTGTTCAATTTGGTTTTCCCACTTATTGAAGCTAGTTGGGTTTGTGGGGAATGCAACTCTTGGACAGGTTGCACACTCTGGTGGTGGCATAGTGTTTAAAGGCCTATACTCAGGCCTTTCTGGCAATCTTGCTGGTGTTTTACCGTCCGTACCTTCTCGTACTCTCTCTCTTGCTGCCTCCTCTGTTTGTGTTCTCTCCCTCCTTGATAATTAGCTGTCACTCGTGATTGCATCTCTTTGCACTCCTACAATCTCCACACCTTAAGGCTTTTAGAAGGTTTCATAGTGTCCATCTCTCTTCTTGGTGCTTGATGTATAGTATTTGTCTTGCTGCACCAGAGTCCAAACCATTTTCTTTCCTCATGTATCTCCTGTGATTGCAAGCAGGGCCTCAGCAATATTTGTGGGTGTTTATGAACCATTGAAGCGCAAGCTGCTTGGCATCTTCCCAGACCATCTGAGCTCTGTTGCACATTTGGTAAGAGGCTCTGGGGCTCATCATGGAGTGTGTTCTATCCCATACAGATTTCACAGAGTTGTGGCTATTAAGATTCTGAATTGGAATGTTAGCATGTTCAAAGAGATGTGACATTCAAAAATCTAGGGATGGTGTGAAATGTTGGATGACAGGCAGCTGGAGCTGCAGGAGGCTTGACAGCATCTCTAGTTCGAGTCCCCACTGAGGTGCATTTAATAAGACTGTCCAAACTTAACATCTGAAGGTTGAGAATTGATTGCACACAATGCAGTGGAAGTACACATCACTAAACTTGTTTCAATATGCACAGGTAGTGAAGCAAAGAATGCAAACAGGGCAGTTTGCATCTGCACATGGAGCAGTTAGACAAATCGTGGGTGCTGAAGGTGTCCAAGGTCTCTATGCGGTATGAAAGCCCTGTGTAACATGAGGAACTTATATCCTTGGGCGTCTGCAGTTGTATGTTGATCTTTATGTCTTTGTCATCAACATTCACAAAATTAATGAAGCCGGATATTATGGATTGGATGGTACTGTGAGCAGGGATTTGGATCATTTTTGTTACGAGACTTGCCCTTTGATGCAATTCAGTTCTGCATCTATGAGCAGCTCCGGATTGTCTGTCGAAAACTGGTACTCAAATAACCTTTCTGGAACATATGTTTTTGTAAAGAGAGTTCCATATATATTCATTAATGAGGTGTCTGCCCAATCACAGGGACTGCAGGTCAGTACCTTGTCGGAAGCTGCTAGAGTCAAGTTCAGAGGGGGAAGCATCTTTGTATGTTCTGTGTATTGAACTTATGAAACCAGGGTAAAGCGAAGAAGGATCTTGTGGTGTTCCATTGTACAGTGTTAACAAAGGCATCTATGTTTGACTAGCATTGAACTGTAAATCCATGAAGGACTTTGTTGGTGCTTTTGCAGGTGAAGAGAGATCTTGTAGATGCTGAAACTGCCATCATTGGTGCAGCATCTGGTATGGACAACACTCTGCTTATCAGTTTTGTAGATGGCACTCAGCAAAGCTATTGATCTGTGGTACAGTGTTGTCAGACAGAGAAAGAAGCATGAGGGCCACTGGCTTCATACATACTTCTGATTAGAGTAGCTCTATGCTCCTGCAGGTGCAATTACTGGTGCAGTCACAACACCGCTTGATGTCATCAAGACCCGGCTGATGACACAGGCACATTTTATACCCTATTTCTTGTGGCCTAGGCCTTGGATTTTGGATCAGTATTCTTTTGTCATGGGATGATGCAATGTGAAGATAGCATGTCATTTCTAGATTGATTTGTGTATTATTTGATGTCATGATTCCAGTAATGGCTTTCCCTGTATCTTTGATTTTAGTTTTGACTGAACCAGTATTTGAATTGACGTTTTGCATGTTTTACTCAGGGTGCACACGGAAGGTATAAGGGCATTGGGGATTGTGTGTCAAAGATTATTCAAGAAGAAGGTGCCGGTGCATTGCTCAAGGCAAGGGCAACTTTCCTTCCTCCTGTCCGAGACTTTTTCATTGTTCTAGTCCAGCATATCCAATTTGCTCTGTCTGTCATCTGAGAAGTTTCTTGGAGTTGGATGTGGCAGGGGGTTGGTCCAAGGGTTTTGTGGATTGGCATCGGAGGCTCCATTTTCTTTGCGGTTCTTGAGAGGACTAAACAACTGCTTGCTGATCAGTCGTCACCAAAAGATAGCTTGACACAGGCAAAATTTGTTTAGAGACTTTCTTCTTTCATCTTGTGAAAGTAGCCAATTGAGTTCAATTTTATTGGAGGTTTTGCACGTCACATGTGTTCTGACTCATTCATAGCAGGAACAAAGCTCTGGAACAAAAAGCCCATCATAATCTTACATGTGGACAAAATTGAGCGCATGACCCTAAAATTGCACTGTGTCTCATACCTTCATCAAGGTAGAGAAACCAAAAACACAGAAGTTGGGTCTCATATACTACGACCTTGGTATGCTCTAGCTCCAAGCCATCTGCTCATTTTTTCACTGCAACCTGAGAAACTTTCCATAGGTATATATGATCATGGTATATTTATATAGATATGGTCATGTCCTATGCCTGTGTCAGGCCCCTTATTTTGGGAATGCCCCAACTCTGGGACTGTGCCTGACAGTTTGAACACCTGCAAGTGTTTGTGGATACCAGGCAGATTGAGACAAGTTGCCAGTCTCTGAGACCCCTTGCATGGTCAAATGATACATTCTCCACTTTGTTAGATTCTTATAATGAAAAAATATTTGACATTTTGATCATCCATTTTTTCAATGAATTCTCACATTCGTAGTTCATTGAATTCCCAAATGTGGAAATTCAATGAATTGCATCTTAAAGTCCTCACACACATGCAATAAATATTTTGACCTTTTCATAGAATTGCTACATGCATGTTGAGAGAACCTATTGTAGCTTAAGCTTAGGTTGTCTACCTAGCCTACTAGGTAGGCTAGGTTTTGGCTAATTAGCTAGGTAAAGATGTGGACAAATGTTTCCTTGTGCATGTTTTAAAATATTGTACTAGCCTAACAGATTCAGCAATAATTAATTGTTAGAAAAAGAAATCAGCAATTTTCAAAAAAAAAAAAGTTTAATGCTGAAATCTTGAAAATTATCTTCTAATTTTTTAACTTGGAAATACAGTACCTTGATAGTCAAAATGACAATCAAATGATATCTTTGTAGAATACTTTAATAATTTTTTTCAATTTTACTAATGTAAAAAATCCCAGTGACAATGTTTCATTGGAACTGGTTTATGTGGGATGAGTATTTTGGTGATCATGCTGTGACAATTTCAGAGTCATTTTGGATTATAATTCATTTTAGATCAATTTTTATTTTATTTTATTTGTTTGTCTTGCACCCTTTTAATATTTTTGTCTATTTGTATCTTGATTTTTTTTTACACTCTTTCAATGTTCTTTTTCTTTTGTCTATTTTTATCTTATTGTGAGCTTATCTAATGAATCAAACTTTTGTTGACATTTTTGCCTACCAAATCAAGAATAAAAAATATTAATGAAACAAAATGACATATACTGAAATTTATAAAATTTTATCTTTTGAAAAGATAAAAATTGATTACAACAAAGTTATTACGTTCATAAAACTAATTTAATCATTGTCACAGGTAGTGTGAAGCAGCATGGAACCCAAATACATAATTAAACACTTTTTGAAGCGACTAATCATAAAATTGTATCTTTTGAAATTCAGAATACTTAATTCAAGCTAATTTTAAAAAATCTAATAAAATGAAAGCAATTTTTTAGTAACTCTGAAATAAATCTGAGAAAATCAAACATGACAAATTCAGGCTAGGGAGCAACCTCAAAATACAAAGGAAAAAATAAAAAGTGCCGATGTTTTATGTCAAGGTGGAGCCAAATTTCTATGCCCAAATTGCACATGAATGTGTGTAGTCTCTTTCTTATAAGTGAAAAAAAAATTTAAAAATTCAATGTGATAAACATCAAATATCTATAATTAATCACCCCATGTGAACTCACACACAATAACTTATCAACTTAATACTCAAGCAATATGACCATTTTCACTAAACTTATCAAGTTAGTGTCAAATCAATATGACCAATTTCATTAAGGCTTGTCATTTTTTTTTCCTTTTTAAACTTTTTAAAATTAAATGTTTGAATTGATATGTGGTCAAAAATGTCACCTTAATAAAAAAAAATACTGCCTAGTTGGGGTGTTCAGATCATTGAATATGATTTCTGAGATAATAATTGATCTTCACTTATTTGCTTTTGAATGCTTGAAATCATGCCCTTGATATAGGCCAAAATAAATGTCATTTGAAAATAACAAACAAGTTAAATTCAAAGTCTAAATTTACTGGAGGCAAGAAAAATAAAGCACCCTTAAAATATAATTAAAAAAAAATAGTACAAGCAATTAATATGATTATTATTATTATTATTTTGAAGAAGTAGTAGGTGGCCAGCATCCCATGGTAGATTTAATATTTATTGACAATAATTTTCTACAAATTCTCCAAAGATTTCTTCAACCAGGAGCAAAATTGGTAACACACTTTTGGGGGCAGACGAAAAAGTGACAACATTTCTTGGAAAACCAAAATTTCCTTTGTTTTTTTTTTTCTTTTTCTTTTTTTTTTCCTTTTTTGGTAAATTTTTTTTCAAAACTAGGCATGGTAAGACATACTATTACAGGTTTTTTTTTTCCCCAAAAAAAGAAATCAATATTTAAACTTTTTAAAATAAATTATTAAAATAAAATAATTTATTAACAGGGATTGGTTTGAGCTACTGCAAAGAGAAGAAAAAGGAAAGAGCACAAGCTTTAGTATTGCGTGGGCCCTGTGCTTTCCCCCATGGAAGTGCCTGGCGCAGGCTAGCACTCCCACGCCTCGACAGGAGAAACGGATTCAGCATATGTGAGCAGGGATAATGAATGGTGCAGTTGCACTTTGGAGTCAAGAAATCAAACAACAAACAACGCACTAGAATGCTTGTTGCACTCCATCTGCAATGCTCGTCACTGCCTTTCATCCCATCATCTCAGGTACACACTTTCGCACTTTGGGTTTTGCTTTTAGGTAGAAGGAGAAAGAAAAGAGTACTTCCCACATGGGTACCGGACATACATGACATCCTTTCCTTTCTTGCTGAGTGATTTCCAAGTAGAAGAAGAAGAAGAAGAAAGAAAGAAAAGATTCTGAAATCTTTTGTAAAACAAAACAAAAAACAACACTTCCAGTATGAGGGCAGTTGCCAGTCTAAACCCTTCTTGCAGTGGTTCTCCACCAGCTCGTGGGACCTCCATTTATGGTCAGGGAGCATGCTGCATCAGTGTAGTAGCCAGATAGTGATGGCCCCAAAGGGCCAGCTTTTGGAGCTTTTCTGTGCTAAGCTTTTTGAGCTCAGAATCAAACTCCTTGGTTCAATTCTCTGTCCTTAATTGATTCAAAAATATGCTTGCCATGAATGAACTGGATCATTCCTGATTCATTTCCAGAGAACAGTGATTATCATGCTCTGTGTTTGTGATTGTTTGCGGGTGCGAATTGTACATACCATAGAAACCCTAATCAGGGATAGAGTGTTGTCATGAAATTAGGGTTGCAATGAACAGTAAATTTTTAGCTTGACTAGAATGTCGTTTCGAGGTTCAACAACTTCCATATCATTCAGCAAAACATAGTTAGCAACAATAGACTGCACCATTTTCTTGGTCATCATTCAAAGACTTTTAAGAGTAGGAAGTTTGTGATTTTTGTTGCCAATGAAACCCAGCTTGAGATGTCCTTGTTTTGTCACAAAGCTTTCAGGTCTATTTTTTGCAGCTTGACGTTTTAGTGCAAGGATTATATGGATATGCAGCAAATGCAACAAAGGTTTTGCTGGCAGAGAGCAGGTCACTGGAATCCATGTATCCTCCTAGCTTGATGACCTGCCTTCTATGTCAGGCCTGCAAGTACCAAAATGACTTTCTTTTGAAGTTTTCCGGTTTGAAGGGAGGAACAGACAAATTGCACTCTGATAAAAAGAATGATTCTTGCAGTTCCACGCTTCTGATGAAGACACTGCTAGCTGGTAGATCTGATCTCTCGTTAATAATATGCAGTCTCATTTTCTATGCTTTTGCAGCTCATTAGATTCTAATGCTCCTCTGGAATTGTTCCTGTTGCAGTCCCAGGCCTCAGCAAACCTGAGTTCCAGTGTTGGCGAACTAACCAACCTTCAACTCAGCAGGAGTGGTGGTGCCAAAGTGTCTGAACTTGGCTTCCAGGTTGCTTTCAAGGAACACCGAATTGTAGCACTCATGGCTGGGGTTGCCCAAGTGGGTGCTGAGGTGACAGATGTGGTTGCTGACATCATTGATACTAATGTGGTGGTTAATGACAAAAGCCAGAAGCCACTTTTTTCTTTTGCAGTAATCACTGATGTCCAATATGCGGATATAGATGATAGTCAGTCCTTCCTTGGTGTGCCTCGGTTCTACCGGCATAGTCTGGTATCACTTCACAGAGCTGTGGATGCCTGGAACAGGAGAGGAGGTCTTGCTTTTGCAATCCATTTTGGGGACATAGTTGATGGGAATTGTCCCAAAGATAAAACTCGGATAGCTTTCAATAGTGTCCTGTCTGAATTCAAAGCTTTTAGAGGAGGCCCAGTTTATCATATGATAGGGAATCATTGTCTTTACAACCTTCCTCGCCCAGAACTGAATCAGCTGCTTGGCATTCCACCTTCCACCAACAGTGATTCATACTACTCCTTCACTCCGTACCCAGGCTTTTTGTTTGTTGTCTTGGATGGGTATGATGTGAGTGCCCTAGGTTGGCCTGTGGATCACCCACACACAAAAGCTGCACTTCACTTGCTAGAAACAAAGAATCCCAACAGTGACAAGAACAGCCCTGATGGCTTATCTGGCACTGAGAGAAGGTTTGTAATGTTCAATGGAGGCCTTGGTGAGCAACAGTTGAAGTGGTTAGAGAAGGTTCTAGAAGAAGCAACAACCTTTGAACAAAAGGTCATAATCTGCTGCCACTTGCCGCTTCACCCGGGAGCAGCATACCCTTCAACTTTGCTCTGGAACTTTGAGGAGGTGCTGCAGATACTGCACAAATTTGATTGTGTGTTAGCTTGCATAGGGGGTCATGCACATGAGGGCGGACATGTTGTGGATTCCCATGGTGTACACCATCATGTCCTTGAAGCTGTGTTAGAGTGTCCTCCTGGCACAGATGCATATGGCCATGTTGATGTGTTCCCAACACATCTTTCCTTGCATGGCACCGACAGAATGGCATCAAGTGAAATGTACTTCAAATAACCTCAGCACTTTTGCCAACACTTCTGTCATCTATTTCTGGCATATGTGCACTCATGTGCACCTAGACACTTATGTGCAGTGTGGAGACTGTCTGCACAAGGTAACAAGAAGAGTACAGTCTCAATAATTCCCAGATTTGAATTCATTTCTGGACATTTCCAAATCATAAATTTATTTTGAGGATCATACCTCAACCATTACATTCATGGTGATTGCCTTGAGGAGAGGAGCACTGGCAGTGGGGTCAGCTGGTTTAGATATGAGTGGGTGAGGGTGATCAGATATTTGATCAAGAAGAGTTTTATATGCACAGTACTAGACCTGTAAGACACTGGACTGCATGGAAGTTCAGTCACTGAGCATCTGGATTACAACAAATTCTTTTTGTTCTGACATTCCTTACTGATGTCACCTATAACAAGGCAGAGGGCAACAAGTAAAATGAACCCTAATTTTCTCTGGAAATTCACCATCACTAAAGTATGGCTTCCTCAATGTTTCTAAAAGCACTGGGTACTTACAATATTCTGCCACATATTCTGCGGTCAACTGCTGCCAGACAGTCAGTTTACTGTACAATTGCCACTTCTTTTTGGTTGGTACCATAACAGAACATGGGTAAAGATTGGCCTCAAATGGAACCAAGCACAGGAAACTGAATATGCTATAAGTGAGAACCTTTCTTCCTTCAAACATATCTTCCAGAAGTCAGAAAATATGCTGCATTGAATATAACATTGAATATGCTGCTACTGTTTAGGCCGTCTATACCATTTATAACAGGAGTTATGATTTGCACATATGAACAAACCAATGAGAACATTACATAAATGTTCCAATCTACTGTATACTCCAGTCAAAGCATGTGTCAGAAATGTGTACAATATCAATCATCAGACCCACACCTAGTGGACAACAATTTGTTCTGATTTGTACATCACAAATTCTTCAAGCTCACAACTTAGCCTCTACCCACATTGTTGACAAGGTGAATCACATAGAAACCAATTTATTTCCTCAAACCAGTCCATGTATGTATGGGAGCCAAAGCAAGACACAGTAAAACAGGGCCTTGAGCACAACCAAACACATGTGAAGGCTGCAATTATTTGCTCTGATATGAAGCAGCAAATTTGTTACAGGTTGATACATATTGAAAAGGTTGATTTGGCATGCATGCTGTTGTATGTGCAAATGAAACAGAAATCAGAATGGGCTTGCCCTTATGCTTCCATCACTGGCAAAATGCCAAATCACCCAGGTGCTGTCTTGGTCACAATTTACGCTGCTGTGATGGTAGTGACACCTCATCTTGGGGCTTGGGGGCATTCCTCTGCAAAAAAAAAATGAAGAACTGAGTGCTCATCTCAAACTTAACATCTCAACTTCTGTCAAAAGAACACAAATCACTAGCACTTGGTTCCAGAGTGAAAGATCAACCACCAATTGCCATTGACTCCTGCCTGTCTCTGCATTATTACATTCAGCATTAGAAAATCAGAAGAATGGAAAAAGAAGTGAGGGAAAAGGAGGAAACTTACTTCGCCTACCAGTGTCAAACCAACAACCGTCGCAAAGGCACCTCCCATCATCAGCATGGGACCAACAGCCAAGTTCCATCTTGCAGAAATCATGATTACTCTCTTTGTGTCTTCAATAATCTCAGCCTACTTGCAAGCACAACGTCAAGTGTTAGCCTTGGGATTTCCAACATTGAATTTTTTCCATCCCATCCTCTTGCACTTTGCAAAAGGTACATACAAGAAGGAATCTTCTTTACCATGTATAACAACACTATTATTCGTTCAGGTCATCAGAAAACTGATCAACCTGAGATGTACACATCTGGAAGCCATGTGTGAATCAGTTTTCAATGAGATCAGATTTCTGATGAACTGAATGAATGACAATGTTGCTGTACATGGGGAAGAAGATTCATCTTGTCTATACCTTTCAGAGTTCTCAAACAAATCAGAGTCCTGACTAGTAAGAGCAGTTACACAATCATGACAACACATTCCAAAGCATCCTCTCACAGCGGAGCAAAGACGAAACCCTAATGAATGGCTACGGAGTTGCAGACCTAACAATCAATCGCTTCCTCACGAATACCAACCCCTCTCTCTCCCTCCCCCATTCCGCGCTCGTACAATTGACCAGTAGACCTAAAATGTTTCATAACCCTAATGAACGGCTACGGAGTTGCAGACCTCCCAATTAATCCCTTCCTCACGAATACCTACCCCTCTCTCTCCCTCCCCCATTCCGCGTTCGTACAATTGACCAGTAGACCTAAAAAGTTTCATATTGCAACCCCAGCTAAGCACGGTGTGAACCACCAGGATTTTCACAAACTCAATTTCATTGCTCGCTTCAAATTCATCTTCCAGACACAACAAACTGATAGAGATCCAAAATCACTGCATAGAATTCACACCCCCGACAGTCCTCCCCCCGCAAAAAAAAAAAAGAAAAGCCTGGGGCAGCGACGAGTTTCATAGAGTGCGCAACATACTTACCACAGCAAACGATAAATCGAAGCAGCCAACAGACACGTGGAAGCAGAAATGGCAACGGCCTTGCAACAAAGCGAAACGAGGGAAAGACGAAGAAGAGAACAACAAGGTGAGCATCAAACCCTAACTCCGATGAGCATCAAACCCTAACTTTGCATCAAGCCCTAACTCCTCAGATTCCAAGTCTACATCTGAGTCGTTGATTTTGTCCATCCGACGGTGACGAGGACTGCTATGTTAGGACTGTCCATCCCCTTCAATTTGTTGCTTTAGGGTTCTTCTGTTCTGGCAAAGCACACCGATTTAGGATTCACTTTTTATATCTTTTTTCATATCTTATATATATATATATATATCTTCTATTATTTATTTGGGGCAATGATTAAATTTTATTTTGTGGAATAATTTTGTTGTAATGAATTTTGTTTCATAAATTTTTATTTTTTTCATTCTTGATTTGGTAGGCAAAATGTGAATGAAACTTTGAGTCATTAGATAAATTTGTAAAAAAATATAAATATACCAAAAAAAAAACCATTGTAAAGGTGTAAGAAAAAACAACAAGATACAAACAGACAAAAACATTGAAAAAATGCAAGACGGACCCAAAAAAAAATTTTCTAAAATGAAATTTGATCTATGACAAAACATAATTCAGAATGACTTTGGAATTCTCACAATGACAATCACCAAAATATCCATCCTACATAAACCAGTTCCAATGAAACATAGTCACTGGAATTTATGTTCTTTGAAAGACATTCACTAGTCTCACATACTAATGCATGGATGTACAATTTTTGAATGCTCACCATGTCCAAGCTATTTCACCTCTTGCCAGCTTGCTATGGCAAAACACCAGTCCTTCATCGATTGTAGAGTCACCAAGCCCTACTTACTTGAACTTGAAAAATCATAAGATTAATCGGTGTGATATCCCTCTTCTCGCGAAAGAGGAGGAGGGATAGAAGGTGCCCTCCAAATACACTTTGGAAATTTCTCGGAGTGCTTTATGTATGTGTGCAAAGGTTTGAGTACTCTCAATAGAAAGTCTGAAGAATGTGGGAACATTCCATTTTGAATGTAATATATGCCACAATAAACATCACATATTGTACATTGTAATGGATGAAACCACAAAGTTTACCTCACAAGTGTCATGAGCCCTGATGACACCAGAAAAGAAAAAAAAAACATCATCATCATCATCATCATCATCATCATCGAGCCATCATTTTTTTTTTCCCCAGCAAACTATTAGTGAATTAACATTTATGATGTATGATGCCTTATGTATAAAACATGTTAGTCATTAGATATGTAGGTATGCATAATTTTAGTAAGTTGGACAACGAGGTTCCAAGCAATTTTATTTTTTCTCATTTTATTTAAAGAATGTGAAAAATCACTGCTTAAATATTCTTATGGATGATCCCATTGGCCTACATCAAAAAATTGAATAAATAAATAAATAAGTAAATAAAAAGAAGAAAAACACCAGTTCCAAGTCTCCCATCCTAAAAGTTGGCACAATTGTACCATTAGTTGTCAAAAATTACAACATAGCACTAAATGCAAATACTCCCTGCTTGGTGTTAATTTAGGGCAAACTGTACTCCCTGAATGCATTCGGTAATAATTAAATTCTTTTCAAAATGATCAATTTTTTATTAAATTAAATTAAATTAAATGACAAAAATTAGTGAAAAAAAGATCTCTTGTTTGTTTCGGGATTTGAGCCTAGGAAAATCATTTTAGAGACCATAAGATAATAACACACTTGTTGCATTTATCTTGATAATAATGTTGTTTATACCAAAATGTTTAGAAATCAAGAATCTAATGTTGAAGCTAATTTTTTTAATATATTAATTATTTGGCAGATGTTTGCTGAATCCATTTAGGGACTATGGTATCAATTAACTTTAAGTTACAAAATTACATATCTTCCTAATGCTTCAAAAGTGGTACAATTCTCAAGAGTTTAAACAAATGTTCATGGGCATCAATAATTGTAAAATATCGGGACAAAAAATGTGGATAGGGGATATAAAACATAACACACATTTGACAACCTTTTTGAAAAATCATAAGTCTTGAACTTCTTTTTTTACCTATTAAAATAAATAATGTTGAACTTCAATTTAACAATGGCATATATTAGAACCAATAATTCACATACATACCTAGTAGTCTAGGGTCAAGTTCCACATTGACAAAATGAATAACTTTTTTTAAAAAAATGAATTCCTTTATTAATTTTGAAAAAAGATAAAAAAATTCATCATCTACTATAATATTGTCGTATGAGTAGTGAAATTATTCAAAGTGTAGTCTATGATAGTTATGATGATTTTCAACATGTGAACTTCATATTTCACAAATTTTCATTTCACTATTTTGAGGATTATTTAATGACAAAACTGACCTTAGAGTAAGGTATACAATAAACAATTTAAGGTTTTCAAACATTAGGGAATAAACTTTAGCAATGTTCTTTGATGTTGTTTCATTGACTAAAGTTTTTTTTTCACATGATGTTTTATTAGCAGGAATGCAAACTAAAGCTTGTCACAACTGCATGAATGAGATGATAATATATTCCTTCAACCTTGAGTCAACAAAGATGGTTACAAACTAACCCCTAGGCTTCAACCATACTAAAATGATTACAATTTGAACAATCATCACTAACTTGGTCAAGAGTGAAAGTTGAAAAGCCTTTGAAAGTTGAAAATTGAACCTTGATTCAAGATCTTTTGGGGGCCTAGGTTGGCCAAGTAGAAGAGACGAGGCAACACAATTTCACACTAAGCGTGCACAAAAGAAAATAAAATGGCAAGTTTAAGTCTTAAATTTTTTTCCACCAAGTCATCAATTAGTGTTATCTTTATTAGGATGGAAAGTTATGATGAAATTGGTAACCCTATATCATAATACCTTTATCATTTTGAAATAATTTAGGCGAATATTTATTTATTTTTCATTTTTTCCCTTCGACCCTTCAATCCCCAATTTCTTAAAAATTCAAATGTAATAAAAATAAAAAATTAAGAATTTCACATATTATTGCAAATAGGTACCTATGTAGTTAGGTTGGTACTAATAAACATGTAGTTTAAATGTTGTTAAACTAGCGAGTCAGTCAATTGTGATAATTTATTGTGATGATTTAAGGCAAGTACTGGTTTTGAGTAAATACTCATACTAGACTTTGGAGGTGTTCATGGACAAATGAACACATGAATCATAAATTTCGACATTTTAAAATTAAGTTTTTTTGAAACTTTTGGCAAGACAGATTGCAAGTTTTTTGAATTTTTGGATTTTATTATTATTATTTTAATTATGGTCAAAATGGTAAAGGTATTACAATAGTTGTTCCTTTGCTTGGAATCAATGATTGTTGAATTTGGTTTGAGTGATGCAATAGGATCAACTTATTTTTTAAAAAGGAATGATGATTCAAAAGAGATTGTTCATTGTGTTTCTAAGTGATTTAGATGGCCTAGCTCCTTTCCTTAGGATAAGTCGTTTTCAAGCTACCATGTGGTATGGGGGTTAGAATCTCACTCCATCTTTTGGAGAGTCTTCGAGTGTATCTAAGTTGCAAGATCATGCATGATTAAATAACATTCATGATTTTTCCAATGCATCTCCTTATCGTGCTTATGGTAATGTGACTACTTGAGTCTCAAATGTGCAGGAAGTAGTCCAATATTTTGCTAAATTTATTGAACTTGTGTATAGGGCTGAGTGTAGAATCTACTCTCCATATCCAAATGGTTTCTCAATTTCAAGGCTGATGGGTACATGTTGGTCACAAGGATTAAGAGTTGTTGACTTTACCATGCTTTCACCTTCCTAATCTCTCGATATGAGAGTTCTTAGGGTTGATGTGTACATGCCAAACAGGATCAAGAGTTGTCTACTTTATCATGCTTTCACCTACCTAACCTGCAAAATTTTAACATGATGTTTCTCAGCATCTTGCTGGTCTTTCTCTGTTGTGCCAGCAAGAGATGATTTGGAATCACCAATGCTGGTGCTTGGTGTTGAGACTCATAGTACCCAGGAAAAAACGGTCCTTGCTAGGAACCTCGAATCATGCCATGACGCCCTTGGGCTTGATGTAGGAAGTATGATCTTGATAGAAGGAAGGCACTCCCCTGTCCTTCTAATTCAGATTCTGGAGAAATTCCCTTACCTACCAAACACTTGGTTTCTAGTGGGTAAAGCTTGCACAGTTCTCCTCCATGGATCATAACAGTTGGTTACAGGAAACATATCAGTTTGGTTATATCCTCTATGAAGCTTCATGCAGATTTTCCTCCTTTTGACAACAGCAGTCGCATGGTAAAGGAATTTCCAAGCAGACATCTAAGAGAGGAAGAGGTATTGCACAGATGGTAAGAAACTTTAGATTGATTCTCTTATGCTCCTTAAATTACATCTGCAATACCTTGTCCTTACATAGACATCTGCAACTAGCAGTCATCTAGAGTTCAACCTTTGTCTTTTTATGTATCAGAAATTGACAAAACCTGAAGCAGCAAAGCCCTTGCACACAAATATTTATGTCATAATATACACCTTCAAGGTAAACAAACAAACCTTACCAATAAACTAAGCTTTGCATCTAAAATTCTAGGCCCATCAAAACCCATGTCTATTCTAGGCCATATTTGCAGGGCTTGCAACCCTGCTGACCACAACCCAAGTCAAGAAAATTCACTAGACCAGTGTACTATAACCTATGGGTCTTAACCATTTGATCTTATGCAAATTTACAGTAACAACAAATGGAAGCTAAATTGCAAGCAGATGGATAACAGTTTTTCCTGAAGCTCAAATTCGCAGCTGCAGCAGATACAAGAGATAGAGCTTTTTTATAACATGTTTGATGAGCCAGAGCTCCGGCTTGCTTGAAAAGTGTACAGCTGGTCAGAATGACTGACTTTTGATGCAACATCAAACTGTGGAGTATAATTGTGTCGAGCATCTGTATGTGATTCAGGTGGATCATTCAGAAATGCCCAGTCGCTCCTCGTCCACCTGCAATGGAAAAGACAATTGCAGCAATGAGTAAAAGCATACTTATAGCACTCTGATGATGAAGATGAGGAGCACAACAAGAAGCCTGATTTCAAACGCAGGTGGGTTGTATTTAACAGGAGCAAAATAACAACACGTGATCTGTTTCAATCCTCCCCAGAGTTCTTCAATCCTCCCCTAATCCTCACATTTGCTTGGACTGGAACTGTTCTATACTACAGCTGAAGTTCCAGAACAATATTGGCAACTCAAGGTCCAATTAGGGTGTGGGGAAACATACCAATCTGGGCTTGCTGCAATTGGTGTCTTCAACTCCTGTACCATGACTTGTGCAGCAGCTTGTATTGGAATGGGTAATGATCCTATAACTGCGCTCTAGAATTCCACCCACCCAAAAACAAAATTGCAATTCAGACTGCCAAAAGAAGAATCCTTGATGGGTAGTACTAATCGAGGGCTCGTACCGGTCACAAGAAGAAGAAGAAGAAGAAGAAGAAGAAGAAGATGATGATGATGGTGACGATGATGATAAAATGGAGATTAGACTTGAGTCCATGAATTTGAACTTACGGCAGAGGATCCAGCAGCAGCATCAGCTACTGTAGCTTTTTGAGCAGCTGCATCATTGAGGTGCTCCTCCATAGCTTTCTGTCTAGAACGCCAGAATGCTTCGATTTCTTCCTTTGTCAGTGACGACTTACTCCGATTCATCACTACCATAATACGAGCACCCACCACCAGCAGAATCAAACCCAAAGAAAAACAAAATCGATTACGACATTTCAATCATCCAGAAGCTATTATTACCCATCATCACGTCATGCAGCAAAGTGTAGTTACAACATCGATAGGCCTTGGACCAGCTTGCCATGTATTTCCTTCTTCTACAAATTTGAGTACAAACCTGACTGAGCGTCCAGCGGATTCGTGGACCATCCAGCCATCAAAGAGCCCATGATGGGTTTTGTACGTGGAAATCCAAAACCCAAATCCACAAAACTGCTGCCGAAAATTATGTCAAAGTGCGCTCCAATAGATCTCAGCGATTCCACAAAACCCAAACCTACAACTCTTGCGTGCAGCAGCAACAGGCTTCTTGCAACAATTATAGCAGCTGGTAATTGCTGATAAAAAACTATATAAACTGTTCCGAATTTTTTTTTTTAAAACACAAAAAAAAATCCTCTTCTGTTTTCTCTTGGGTTGTTGTTTGTTTCTTGTCGAAAAGCAAGCGGCCAACAGCAACGAAAGAATTGCAAAAACTCGGATCCGAAATTCTCGTCGCAGCAGCAATCGGCGAGCGCTCTCTCGAGGACGCGTAAAGGACGGGCAGACGAAAAATATTTTCGTGACGGGCAATAGTCAGTGTTGGGCGGTGGATTTTTTTTTCAATAACCATCGGTTCCCGGTACTTGGAAATATCAGAACCGGAGACCCAA
>Ga0209611_10000554_pt1 | contig 56992 bp, 35 predicted proteins | sample S1TSphgellanicum_3_FD_187693 | JGI IMG/M metagenome (GOLD analysis project Ga0209611, IMG submission 187693) | Host-associated microbial communities from peat moss isolated from Minnesota, USA - S1T2_Fc - Sphagnum magellanicum MG (SPAdes) (version 2) | ecosystem: Host-associated > Plants > Peat...
TTTTTTTTGGTTTGGTTGGGAGGGGGAGGAGGGAGAAGGAGAAGAGGTTTGATTATGGCGTCGTCGGGTGCGGCGGCAAAGCTCCGAGCGATACAAGCGCAGGGATCAAATAAGACGTGCGTGGATTGCTCGCAGAAGAATCCGCAATGGGCGTCTGTGACTTATGGCGTGTTTATGTGCTTAGAGTGCTCGGGTGTGCATCGAGGGTTGGGAGTGCACATCAGTTTTGTGAGATCAGTGACCATGGATTCCTGGTCTGACTTGCAACTTAAGAAAATGGAAGTCGGAGGTAATCAAGCTCTGAACAGTTTTCTGTTGCAGTACGGGATTGCTAAGGAGACTGACATCGTGACCAAGTATAACAGCAAAGCCGCGGCTGTGTACCGTGAGAGGATTCAAGCGTTGTCCGAAGGACGGCCATGGAATGCTCCGCCTGTGGTGAAGGAGTCGAAGACGGCCTCTGCTGGGGTTAGCCAGGAAAGTAGGGGAGGAGGAGGAGGAGGAGGGAGATCTGGAAGATCTGGAGGCGGAGAAGATAGAACCACGAGTAATGGATGGGACGACTGGGACTTGGAGCACGCCGGCAGCAATAACACCAGCAGCAATATCCGGCGCCATGGATCCACCGGAGGCATTGGTGACAGTGGTTACGGAGGTGGTGCTCCGCCCAGGTCTTCTTCTTCCGGGGATCTTTACACCCGATCGCAGCTTGAAGCTTCGGCCGCTGGCAAAGAGGCTTTCTTCGCCAAGAAACAGGCTGAGAATGCCTCCCGGCCAGACGGTTTGCCGCCATCGCAAGGAGGGAAATACGTAGGGTTTGGATCTGGAGGCAGTCGGCCTCCTCCGAGCAGAGGGCCTCCGGTTGGAGCAGGAGGCGATATGTTGAAAGATACGGTGTCGGTTGTGTCTCAGGTACGCTGTTGAGCATGCAACAACATCAAAAGAGCGCTGTTGTTTGTTCTATCTGCCCTCTTTCTTCACCAAACTTCACCATGGATGCTCTACATGGTTAACAACTGAGTTCTACACATCATTTCTTTGCATCCTCTGCTACAGACACAATTGCCTTAACACAAATCCTGTCTGGAAAGAACTTCAATCCTTTACAGTTGATTGATAAGCTGCCTTCTCAGTGATGTGAAGGGAAGAACTGTGTCCAAAATGGCAGTCAGTGTGTGTAGTGTTTGGTGGCTTCTTTCCCTTGACCTATCAGGTCACATGGTATCTTTACCTTCTCCACAACTTGAAGCAACATGCTGCAATTGCAACCAAGTATAAATCTTGCATGCATTTTTTCAAAGTTCACTTGAATGAAATGCTTCAGGTCTGCTGATTTTGGTTGCAGTTTTGTGCCATTTGACTTATTTCTCCTGATTAAAATCATGCTATCAGGTTCTGTGTAAAGTAATCAAAGCTGCAGATTACTGCCCAATGCTTCTGTTCTGCCAGTTGTAGTTGTGATTTTGTGCCAATTGATTTATACTACTCATGAGAGAAATGCTTTGGTTCTGCTGGCTTTTGTTGCAGTTTTGTGCCATTTGACTTCTTTCTACTCATGAAAACTGTGCTATCAGGTGCTGTGTAAAGAAATTGAAGCAGCAGATTGCTGTCCAGTCTTTGTTATTTCACTTTGCAAGGGTAGATATGTGTGTTGCATGCTGGGAGCATAATTGGTTGCTGACGTTGATGATTGTTGGCAGGGTCTTAATCGATTGTCAGTGGTAGCTGCATCAGCTGCTCAAAATGCAGCGTCAGTTGTGCAATCAAGCACCAAAGATTTAACAGCTAAGGTATGCAACCCATCTATATTCTGTTGTGTGTCTGTTGTCATGAAATTTAAAGGGTTTCAGGAAGGTAGAACTCATTCAGTTAATGATATTTGTCTATTTGGAGGAATGGTCAACTCACTATTCATTCTTCATTTTGCATGAACCATGACCAGCTTCTCTTTTTCAGATACTTTAGTGCTGTAATTCTTCAATCGATGGTCTTGTTTAGTTGGAGGAACAACAATCCAAGCAAGTTCTTGCAGTTACTGGCATTTTAGTGCTTGACCCTCTAGAAAGTCCTCTATTCATAGGCTTAGCTGTTTTGCTTGTATAGGGCAGGCTGAAATGAAAAAGCAGCCTACTGTCACAGCTTATTGCAACTTGAATGATGGTTGTTTTTATTAGCTATGCCTGTTGAATCCTGGCAAACATCCTGACCATGTCTCTCACACAATTGCTTCCAGAAATTCAACAAAACATTAGGACACAGGTTTTTGTATAACTGTTTGTCCAATGTATTGGGCAGATTATTGTTACTTATATGAGAAGTTGATGAAGTCATTGGGAAGTTATGGTAGCTAGTCACTCCTTTTCATGATGAAGGTGATGGTTTGATACTTTGTGAGTGATTGTCCTAAGGTTATGACTGCACTGAGTCATATCCTGTTAAGTTTGGTTTTGGTGGAACTGACACCAAGGCGATCTCTAAAGGTCATTGTGGAGTTTTCTCTGCAATCTCATAGATCTTTGTAACCTTTGACAGACATTTTCACTCGCAAAAATCAGATTGGGCTTATGTGGTTGCTGTTCTATAATCAGTTTTTGTTACCATTTGACAAAGTAAAGATTTCCTTCTTCTATTTCTCAGTCTTTGAACACACAAATTGCAGCAGCCCAGTTTCTGATAGGGCAATTATCATACCCTTATGCCTTATTTATCTGTTAGCACGCTTAGAGGTGCAGGTTAGTCCATAGATGTAAGGGGAACTTGAAAGAATGACCTGATTTTGATAAGTTTGAAATCTTGCTTTTTGTGTACAGACAGGGCATGTGTGTTTACTCTATTGTTCGTGGCTTCTTGCTCCCATGTTTGCTGTTTAGTTTCAAGTCTGTGGTTATTTAGTGATGGTGTGTCGTTTGTAATAGTTTGGAATGGTGACCTGGGTCTGGCAGGTGCGTGATGGAGGATATGATCAAAAGGTGAATGAAACAGTTTCAGTAGTGGCAGCAAAAACCACAGAGTTGGGACAGAAGACATGGGGCTTAATGCGGGGGGTGATGGCCATGGCCTCGCAACAGATAGAAGCCTATGCAAAGGATGGAGGTCAGAGCAGTTCTACTTCCCACTATGGTGCCACCCAGTCTACTGGTGGATATCAAGAGCTGAATGGTGGAAGGGGCTGGGATTCCTCCAGCAATGAGCATGATAGCTGGCATGAATGGGATACAAAGAATGGCAGTGATAGCAAGGGTGGGAGCAGCACAAAAGCTGGTGGTGACTCATGGGTAGGTTGGGATGATGACAAGGATGATGACCATCACGATGATTACTTTGGGTCATCTCATGCCACCAAGGCTGATGCTGATGGCTGGAATAACTCCTCATGGGATGGTGGTTTCAAGTAAGGAGAGTTGCAGCAGGTACAACCCATTGGCATATATACTCATAAGGAGCGCATTGCTCCTATAGCAACTAAACTGCATCAGCTTTAAAGTAGTTTTCCCGCCAGGGTTGTGATCACAATTCTTGAGCAGTTTTTGTGTGAACACACCTGAGTGCATTGTGGGCTCCTGCAACCTCTCTGTCCATTGTCTTTTTACTTTTGCCCAGTTCATTCTCTGATTGTCTATTGCCTGCACAAAATGATGTTCTCATGAATCCTCTTGAGAGATTTGTCTGCTTGTTTGTGCTTGTAGAGTTGCATTTGAAACAGAAAACCTATTCATATGAGAACAAGTTGAAGGAGGGGACCCCGACTCCCCACTGACCTTTGAATTGGTCATGATTGTTAGCATTGCAGAGTTGTTTCCAATAATTGGAGTTGGCGGGTGCTGGGACTTGTATACTTTTGTTGTACTTTCTGAGTGCAGATTGTGATGGTGAACATACAACTGTTCTTCCTATAGAGTCTTTAATACCTGAAGGACAGATTCTCACAATTTGTCCAGCAAATTTAAGCAGATATATTTGAAGATTGGAAGGTTAGTAGTTCTTTATTTGTTTGCAGAATTTAATTGATTGCCATTTTTTGAAGAGCTATCATACTTGTAAGTGTCTGTGGAAGGCCGAATTTGTCTTCACACATGCAATTTCTCTAGCCATCTATATATTAAGACTGTTGTTTGTTTTGCTGTGCTTTTGGTATTTTCGAAAAGCCCATGACCAGTTTTGTTTCATTATATTTGGACTGATGGTGCAAATGGCTTTGAATTTAGAGTGGTTATTATTTATGAAACTTAAATTTCATAAAACTGATTTTTCCACAGTTGGGATTTTTGGAAAATCAGTGCTTTTTAGAGACTTGATGAGGTTTCCTTAAAACTTATATCTAGCCTTGAAGCTGATTTCACTTGGGCCAATGGTACAAGGGGCTCACTAGTTCACATGATCGAATGGGTCTGTATTGAGTTTTATTATTGCTTTTATGTGAACAACCATTTTTTTCACATTAACAAAAAAACAACTCTTTGCATCATCAATAACTTCTTGTAGGATGCACTTTGAACTTCTGAAGTTTGCATGTGGTGTTAAGTGCTTATGATGCACTTAATGTAATATTTTGTAATATAATTTATGGCAACTTACACATTAGAGATGATGCTTTAAGCATCCCAGTTTTTCTTGTTACCAAGTTATGGTGGTGGTCTTTATCATGGCCATAGTGATTGATACCTTTTGTGTGAAGGGTGCAAGTGGACTGAATAGTAATAGTGTGGCTATGGTTGAAGGTTGTGTTTACTAAGGATGAAACTATGAGGGATTTTATATTTGATTGAAGTCAATTGGACATGGCAGTTGTTGTCTATCATTTAAAGTAAATGTGAAAATGTTGTGAAAGTGTGCACTTTGTAGTATGTCTCGTATTGTTGACAATGCTTTGCTTGATTTTGATCAAGCAAAGTCTCATACTGAATAGTATGTTTGGGTATTTTTCTAGTAAAACTTTCTTCAACGTTGGTGCTTGTGTGTATGTTATGGTAGTGGGTCCAATTCATCAAGGGTGATGGGAATTGTGATTGTTGGATGGGTGGACGGGAAGCATCAATATTGAAGGAAATATGGCAAGCATGATGTTGGAACATGGGCATGCAAGGCATAGCAAAGGCTTTATAAGTTGTAAAATGTAAAGGATAGGATATCTATGGATATGTATATGTTGTTTTATACTTTGCCTATATATGGTTTTATAAAATTACATTGCCTTGCTAAGTGGATGGACACACCAAACCACAAGTGCACTTTAAAATTGAAAACATCATTTGTTGAAAATAGCCTTGAGATGGGCAACCTCCCAATAATGATGCTCAAAATTCGTGTCAAGGAGTCCAAGGAACACTTATTTTCAAAAGGAAAATAACAGCTTATGATGTAAAAATTTGTTTTTTTAGTGATTCTAACTTTAATTAATTTTATGTGCCATGCATAGTAGGGTGTTTGCATGCTACGATGTACACATTTTGTTTGAAAATTGGAACTACATGTATCAAAAGTACCAAAACATAAGATTTTATTCACTTTGAATTATTCTAAAGATCACACAGATCTCCAACAAGAGATTGAAAAGAAACATCATAACCTATTCATGGCTACAAACTCTAAGGAAATGGTACCCAAACGTGCAGTCTTTTTTCACCATGGTGGCATTTCACATGTGGAATTAAGGTTGATAGATTTTTAACAATCTATTTTTGCTAATAAATACACTTATTTCTTCAGGGCAAAAGCACACTAGGGTGCCATAATTTTGATAGATTATAGTCCCTTTTCAAAGTCCTTTCATAGTGTAGTTGAAAATTGGCTTAAAATATGAATATTTAAATGACATTGAAAATAACATTTTTTTCCATTTCCAATTTCAAATCATGATGCTATAAGACATATAAAAAATATCTCAAAAGAATTTTATTTTTTAAATGCTTAAAAATTATTTTAAAATAATTACAGTTTTTAGAATTAAAAAAATTCATAACATAATAAATTAAAATCACATTCCATTCATTCAATGGATTTTTAGTTTTTTAAACACAATTCATCCAGTGTTCCAAAGTTTTAAAGACATAAAATTAACACATTGTAAAGTAAAAGTCCATGTCCATGAGTTTTGTAGGTATGACAAAAAATGTAGGCAAAATTCAAAAGTCCATTACTTACTGGCTATTCACGATTTTGATTTGATTTTTTCATTTTTGAAAGGTTGATTATGATAGCTTTAGATAAGTGAGTCCCTTTTTTTTATTATTTCAATGGATTTTATTTTATTTTATTTTTTATACCTAAGGAATAGAAGAAAAACTACCATTGTGACATCCATATAAAGTCATTATAAGGCATCCACATAACATCACTAAACTTTTCCTAAGGTAATCATGTCACTTGACTTAGATAGATGACCAATCCATTCATACATAAAGACCTTTCACTACTAGAAATCCAAGTTTATAATTTTTCCCTTCTTGGGGTTTTGTGTTGCCACAAGTTAGGTTAATGACGACCTGTTACTTATTACCAAGTTGAAGGAAAAAATGACTACTTTAATCCATATTAAAACTGTGTATTCAAAATATATACATATTCAACATTTGGATGATGCAATCGATACATAGACATAGACATAACATAATTTATAATAAATAATTCATTTACAATTAGCCTCATATTTATATGTGTGAGATGGTTTGAACTCATGTTTCTACCAAAATTAATAAAATGATTGTGCAATAACAATTATGGTTATGTTGTGAAAATGTTAACATTAATGAAAAAAATGGGTTTTGGGTAATATTATTTTTTAAAATTGCAACAAATAATATGTATGCCTAGGATATAATAATAAAGTTAAATCATTGAGAAAGTTAATATTTAGGCTTGTTCTTGTCCTTATTTTTGTATCCAGCCATCCAATGTTTTGGGTCATAAAAACATGTCCTTGGGCCCACATTTCACGCTTCCAAAACATGTAATTTTCCAAGGTTGTGTTGTTTTTTTCTTGGTTGTGGATGGATGTATTGTGTAGCTATAAATTGATGGAACTACATTAATGAAGCACGCCCATGGAAAAACCTATTGTTTTGACAAACATAACAACACATCTTGGGTTTTGTTATTTGTTTAAAAAATGATTATTGTCTTTTTTTATTATGTTTACAACTACTTGGTCACAAAAATTACCATGTATTTGTAAAAGACATCAAAATGCCATGTGGCATCATGGTTTTGCGATTATACTTAATATGACAACTTATTCAATTTTTGGGTAAATATATTATTTTTATTGAGTTTATATTAATATATTTGAAAGATTTTAAATCAAAAACTCAAAATACCATTTACTTTTGTGATTAATAATGATTTACTTTCTAATGATGATGATGATGTTGCATGCCATGTGTCAACAAGGTGTTACAATTAGTAATTAACTTCATGATTTTTTACAATTTGTCCAAAACGATTAAAAAAATGATTATGAATGTTTTTAACAACTAGTAGTTAACTTAATAACTCATGACATTAATTTCAATAAAATTATATTTGTTGATTGGTAAAAAATGTTCATAATGTCAAAACATTTATTTTACAACTTGTCCTATGCAACTACAATGTCCAACATGATTAAGGAAATGACCAATAATGTCTTTAACAATTAGTAATCTACTTAGTGACTCATAACATTAATATCAATAAAATTACATTTATTGATTGGTCATAGAAGCTTAGGTTAACTTAAATTAAATTGGTAGGTAATAGGCAAGTTGACCTATGTTAACCTAAGGTGGTCTAATTTAATTTGAGGCTCAAAAATTTGATCTTTATAAATTTATGTTTAATAAATTTAATATAATCAAATGTGGTAATGTAATGGATGAGGACTTGAACCCCAAAGTGGAGGTGAGGGGTTTAAATCCTTGTTTTTACAACTTATGATACCTAGGCCATTTAAACTAGGTTGATTTTTGGTTACACTAGCTACTCAAGTTAAGCAAGGTTAATTTTATTCATGTGTGATGATTCATAATTGAATGTGTTTATAGATTTTTGACACATGTCATCCATTTATCAAAATGTCTTTTGTAACTCTTAGTTAAATAAAATGATTAGTTTGACATGGAATGCATTTTACATGTCATACTAAGGTTAATGATGACATAATATTTCAATATTATAAAAAGATCCTAGTTGATGAGACAACTAGGTTTTACAACTATATGTTTTTTGCGATTAAATGGGTGAGATGACATGAGTTTATCAACTCAATAATCATTAGTTACAAATGTCCTTTCTAATAAATATAGTCATAAAGGCTAATCACAAAACCCAAAATGTGTTATTATGCGACCTCATAGGTTTGACCATGATTTATTTTTCCACATAGTTAAAAAAATACTAAATGGGTGCTTTTGGCAAAAAGGTTTGGTTTGGCTCATGTGTGCTCGAATGTTGATGTCAGTTGCCAAATCCCATTCCCTGTCCTTAGTTTTTATGTTCAATGAAATAAACACATGCATAAGTAGTCCGGATGAAATTATTGATGGATTTTACTTACTTACTTACTTACTTACAATTTAGCATCATTAAGTGGGCCAAATAGCACCCGGGCTAGAACCCAATTGACGTTAAGTCTGATGAAGCAAATTAGATCTAATCGTCTAACATTGCACTAAGAATCTAGCAAGGATGCCTTGCTATTGACAGCTCAGTAATTTAGCCAAAGGTGTGATGGTAGTTAGTGGCAATGAACCTCTAAACCTCTCTTGAACACTTTGATAGGCAGGGCAAACCAACAAGAAGTGATCCTCATCCTCAACCGCACCCAAATTGCATAATTTGTAGTAATGCTGCTGCACCGACACCTTCATTGGCTTGACTTGCCTTCCTAGCTCAATTTGCAGCTTGTGATTCGCACAACGAAAACGTGCCAAACTTTTCGTAAACTATGCATTGTCTACCCTGGAGAGGTATTCTTTGTACCCATACTGTGCTGAGCTATTCAACCCCAGATAGGCTCTCACCCTGCTAGAGTTAGCTGCAGCCACTTGATGGTGTACAATGTATTGCCTTTCAGCCAAATGCTTGAGGCGAGCACATGGTGGCAGCTGATCGGTATCAATGCACAAATTGTACGTTGACAATCGTTCATCTACTTGTGCTAGCCAACAAGCAGGCAATCGGCTCTTTCTACCCACAACACTTTGGTTCCCGAGTAAGACTTTTCGCCTAGCTGCAAGAAACTACAGTTATACATCATAAACTAGCCTGAGCATGCGATATGAGTCTACCTTAGAACTGACACGTGAGAGAAAGCGCATGGTCTATTGCCACCAAAATATTTCTAAGGGAAACCTGCCAAACTTTGCCAGTACGACGTAACTGGATGTTGTGGTGCCCCAACGATGACTTCAAAAAAGCCCGATGAACCACCTCTAACTGTTCACGTGCCATGTGGTCTAACCATACTTTACACCCATAGCTAAGCACTGGTTTGACTAGTGCATCAAACAACCGGCATTGTAATGCTGGGTCAAAGATGCTCAGCTCTGCGCATCTGCCTTTTTCCCTGACATTGTTAATCGTTATATTGTCATTTGCATATCTTTTGTGTCATGCAGCTCAACACCTAGATACTTGAAAAAGTTTAGTTGCTCTATAGCTTCGCCCTCATACTGAAAAGCCTGACACACAGACTTGCATGCTTCAAACACAACAACCTTGGTTTTCTTGACATTCACAATCAACTGACGCTCACAACAAAAAGCTTGCAAGACATCCAATTGCTTCTGCAATTTAGCAGGAGTGTGTGACATGAGAGCTAAGTCATCTGCATACAAAAGCAAGCGAACAGCTAGCTGTCCCAACATTGGTGGTGTGTCACCCTCCAAAGCATTCAACCATTTCTCTAGGCCATCTATGAAGAGGCCAAACAGGAGCGAGCTGAGGGGGCATCCTTTCTTCACTCCGATGCGATAGAGGAAAATGGGCGTGAGCCCCTCCTCTAGATGGTGCAAGCAAGCTTGGTCTTGATGGTACATGGAGCACAAGCATTCTAATATCCGCCCACTGATGCCAAGTCCCTCTAGCACCTGCCACAACATGTCTCTTGGTACTAGATCAAAGGTTTTTTTGAAGTCCATAAAACAAGTGTACAACTTCTTTCTCTAAAATTTGGCTTGTTCGGTCAAAGTGGAAAGAATAAACAAGTTATCTGTTGTCCTAAAGTCCTTTTTGAAACCAACATATCCCTTTGCGCGTAAATCATTGGTCTCCGTCCATTAACTAATGCAGGACTCAAGAATCATTGCAAACACCTTGGCTAAGACTGGTCCTATTGTGATCCCCCTGTAATTGTCAAACTGACTATAGTCACCCCCTTTGTATAATGCATGTATGATCCCAACAAAGAGTGATTCAAAATAGCCCTCGCGCAGAATTTTGTTAAAAGCAACCAATAGTGGTTGTTGCAGGGCAACATCCACATCCGAAAGGAACTCTAGTTTGATGCCATCAATGCTTGCAGCTTTGTGTCGTTTTAGCTTTTTAAACGCTTCTTGTACTTCAACTAGTGTGATGTCAACATTCAATTGTTCACAATCAATACCATTGGGTGGAAAGGAGACCACCTGGGCTTGAATAGCGGCACCCGTCACAGCTCCTGCTGTGGCTGGTGCCGCTGGAGGCTAGAGTAGTTGCTGGAAGCCATCCCTGAGCGCTTCACTGGTGATGCCATTGACACCCTCAGCGCGCTTGCGGTACCACTTCCAGAATGCTACAGGATCCGCCTTCACTAAACCACATAGTTGTTTAGCCTTGAGCACGTCATAAACATGTTTCTTCCTTTTGTACAACTGTTTCATTTGCTTAAGTCTGACCTGCCTATCTGGGTGCGCATGTGACAATTTAGTAAACTGGCTTTTGGTCTGGTGACATTCTGTGTCAAACTAGGGTTTGTGGCTGTGCTTTATTGCTTTTCCTAAGGCCACTTGTCTATTTCCAAACACTTCTTTTGCAGATTGTGTGATGCATTGTTGTAATAGATTGACTGTTGTTTGTACGTTAGATGCATCAAGTACATCTGGGCTTGCCCAGACACAGATGTTATGCTATACACTCCTGCTAAACTCGGCTGCTTTGGCAGTGTCATATTTGAAACGTGGTAGGTGTTTGATTGCCTTTTGCTGAACAAGAGGGGGTTGCCACTACTATGTGATTGTAAATACCAATGGTCTATGATCAGAGTGCGCATCTTTGTGATCTGAATACTTTTCATCACAGTTAACCTCTAAGCGCTTGACACCCTCTAATTGGTCAGCTGTCGTAAAAAAATAGTCCACAGTGCTAAAACCTTTATTAGATAGGCATGTGTACTCCCTTGATATGTCTCCTAGTGTGCGGCCATTGAGGATGAACAACCCATTAGTTCTATAGAAATCCAGGAACTCACGATGCCAGCCAGCCGTGACGGTGTCGCGGTTCTGGCACTCCAGCATATCGTTGGGCAGGGTGTCCTCAATGGCATGTGGCACAAGCAGCACATTTGCTAGTTGACTACAATCAATGAAGTCAATGTTTGTGCCTGTCCTTGCATTGAAATCCCCAACAAGAAGCACACCGCTTAAGCTCATGGCTTCTCGAACCTCTTGGCATATGTGTTCAAATAGGTTGTTGTCCACATATGGCGAGCCTTGTGGAATAGCATTACTATGCACAGGAACAAAGGCCTTTGGAAAACATTGCCCAAGCACAACCAAATATTAGTCGATCCCTTGCAGTCTTCCAAATAACAGTACTATTTGCCCATGTTTCATTGACTAGTACCGTAATACCTCCACTATGCTTTTGAATGACACCCTGTGGAGTCACAGGCCTGGTAACATCAAAATAGGAGAACCCCGGTAAGACCGGGAATGTATCGCCTGGGAAGTGATGTGTTTCTATCAAAGCAACAACGTCAACATGTTGAAATAGGTCAAGCAGATGTTCATGTGTTTCTAGCTTTGTGATAGTGGCCCCATGGATGTTCCATAGGCACACGCGCAAGTCTTTTTGGGCCCCGCCCCCCTATGCAGTAGGAGAGTTTACGACTTTGTGATTGATGTAGAGATCGGCCCCACGTTAGTAGACCCGTTCGCCAGCCTCTTTGGCCTCCTTAAAGGTGGCCCAAGTAGCTCGTTTCTGGGCCTGCTGAGCGGGAGTCAGGTCTTCGTTAAGCCCAAGCTGAGTGCCCTACAAGCCTTTGCAAGCGCGCAACACCGTGAGCTTATCGTGTACCGATGCCAGCGTGATGATGACTGCCGGTGCCTTGTCAGTGGCCTTATCCAGTCGCCCCAATAGCATCTGCCGTTGCACCTTCTGCACCTGTACAGGGTTAGCAACCTTCAACCTGTCGAGCAGCTCCGTTTGCACCAACTTCATAAGTTGTTTTGAGGTTTCCCCCTTGCTCATGGTCAACCCAGTGACCCGGATGTTTGCCTCCCTAACCTTGACTAGGTCAGCATCTGTTGCCTGGTCCACCTTGTTGGCAACCTTGTCAACCTTCCTGCCCACGACCTCCTTCCACTTCTCCCCACTGTCCTACATGGTATCAAAGCTCTTAGCCATCTCATCTACTTTATTTTACAACGTTTCGACTTGGCTAGTAACGATCACAATCTTAGCTTCCATTGCTAGAGCCAAAATGTTTTCCACAACCTGCTCCATAGTGACCTCAATAGCATTGTGCACACCCTGTTTCGTCACCACATCGGCCCTAGGGACCATGAGATGGTTGACGATGGCTGCTGTAGTGGCTGCCTTGCCGGTCTTGGCAAGCTTGAGGTTGTAGCGTGTACAGAGCGCCTGGAGTTCAACCGCCTACATCTCCATGATCGTCAACGAGTCCTTGTTCCATTCCCATGCTTTAGCGTCGAAAACCGTGACATTCGTCATTAACCAAAACCCTAAACCCTAACTTTACTAAACCCTAACACACCCACCCAATTGTTAGTAAAGCACTTGAAAAGGATCGACTTTGGGCCTTGCTTAGAACGAACCATGTCATCATTATTAATAACATTCAATAGTAATTTTGGTATAACCTTTTCCAAGGTTGAATAATTACAATGTCAAACTACTCATATGAGCATTTGATAACATTCTTTTGAAGTTCCCTTTGCAATGAATTTCATTTTTTTTTCATTTAACAAGATATTTATTTATCAATGAATGACAAGTGTGTAAAAAATGATGCATACATTAATTATTTTATGACAAAGGAATGTCATTTGAACAATTTGATCTCAGATGATGTTCAAGGCATTTGAAAGACCCATAATTAATTCACAGTTGTTAACATTGGTCGTTAGTGTGATTGGAGTTCGTCTTTTTTGCATAAGTGCAACAAATGAGACATTTATGTTCATCAAAATTAACAAACCTTGTTAAAAATTTATAACCTTTCAATTTTTTTATTCATTCACGTCATGACGTCTAATAACTTGTATTATTCCTATTACGTTTTAAAATCTTCCTTAAATTATTTTGGTAACACCATAAAAGTTAGATCACCAAGCTTATATGTGGTAATTAATATCATGGCTTTTTTTAATCATAAAACCATTAATTAAGCTCTTAAATTTTTCATCTATTTTAGTTGATGAATTTCTATGAAACATCTACATGGGACTCCAAAGATTACATAATTCATTAGGGGGTATTTTAATAGGTATTTTTGTTTAACAACTTATTCTGTTAAAATACATGTGTGGGTGTGAAGTTTGTACAATGATTTTTTAACGGGACATGCAAGGATTTACAATGGATGTGGAATACCAAGGGAGTACTTAGGAAGTTATTTAAAGTCTATTAAATAAATCCATGCACCATTCAAAAATTTATGTAAAACCCACATGGGTATTCCCTATGGTTGATTCATAATCATTTCAAAAGAACAAGACCGGGTTTTTAGTTGCCATGATGATTCCCTTAGCAACACTGCACTCAAACACATATGTGTAAGTGCAACAAAGAAACCATTTTGTTTTTTCGTGATGAGTTCCTCAACACTTTAGTGCGCTTATTAGGGTAACTGATCCTCATTCACCACATAAAGAGTATGTTTTAAGAGATTGTCTTGCTACAAAAATATTTCTTGCTAGAACTTGGTATATGACGACAACTATCCTATGTTGGCCACAAAACCCAAATTTGTGAATTTGTGAATTCCAATGATGAGGATTCATTTGAACTAGGACAACTTTATGTTCAATAAGTCATACTTTGGACATTTCCAAAAGTTGTGCTTTGGATAGTTTCAAACTAAAATTTGGTTAGCCCATCCCCAAGTAAAGAGGAATGGAAAGGTGTCTTTTCAGATTTGTGTATTTTCAGAGTTTTCTTCTTTTCTTTCCATCACCATACTCACAAGCAAATTTTCACTACCTTTTGAACCAATTTGCATCCCATTTCTCTTCAACTGAATTCGAATTGAATTCACTCAAATTTGAATATTGAATGAAATTCATTCAAATTCAAATTCAATGAAATTTGAATCAAATTTAAGGATCCTAATTCAATTCAAGTTGCATGCAATGTCATTCAATATTTTCATTTGAATGGAGTTTAATTTCCACAAAAGCAATTCATTTTTTTCACCAATTGATTGTCACTAATAGTGTGTAGCAATGCAGAGCCCAAGTATGATAAGTTCATATGTGAGAGTCTATAGTAGACAAGTAGTTGTTCCAATTTGAGTTCACCATTTTCCATTTGTGCACAAAAAAATGCACTCCACAACCTTACCACTATACACCATTTGCCCAAGATTATTATTTTATTGGGGAGAACCCAAGGGATGTTGTGTGTCGCAACCCCATTTTGAGGGAAGTGTGAGGTTGCCACTCACACTCCCGAAAATGGGACTTGGAAGTCCTCCGGGATTCCCAAAAATTCAGAGCGTGATTGCAGGGGTCAAAACACCTTGCATTGAGGCGTTCTTTATACCATTGGAAAGGTCTTGAAGTGAAAATGTTCAAAATGGCCTTGCATGAGCCATTTGGACATCTATAGTACAAGTTACAGTCTAAAGAAGGACCGGGAGTCAAACTGACAATTTGACTCCCGACCACTAAAAGTCGGGAATCGACCTGATCCCGGTGTGTGCAGGTGTACTACGACACACCGTTGGAAAGCTCTTGAGGAGAGCTACAACTTTGGTTTAAACCTCGTCCCAATCCGAGTTCAGGGCAAGAAGTTATGAACGCCCAAAGTCCCAAGAGTCCAAACCGGGATAGTTTCGAGACTCCACTTTGGGAGTCCTGGGAAAAAGAGCCATTTGAATACAAGTGTGACGGAGAACTGCAGAGAATACTATATGGGGGAAGGTGGTGGTTTCCCCTGAGTCCGGGCCGTGGTGAGTCAAGTGAGTCCAAGGTTGCCCGTGGCTTGTCCTAACACTGAAAATGTGCAGAATGAGTTCTAACCAACTTGTTGTGACATGCTCCCAAGTCCCTTACTAGACCCACTTGAGGGTCCAAGTACGTTAAATTGCGAAAAGTTGGGACTTGAGGGCCACTCCCGACTTCCAGCACTAAAAGGGGGTAGAGGGGCGTGCTAAAAGTCCCGGGATTAAACTAGTAAGAGGGACAAGTATTATCTCAATCGAATCTGCATCCAAAACCAACCACAAGAGCGTTAGTTCACATTCGGAAACACCCTTGGGTGTTGGGACAAGCCATGGGCACTTGGACTCACTTGACTCACCACGACCCAAACTCGGGGGAAGCCACCACCTTCCCCAATATAGTATTCTCTGCAACTCTCGATGGAGGCTACATCCAAATGGCTCTTTTTCCCGGGACTCCCAAGGGGGAGTCCCGAAATTGTCTCGGGTTGGAGTCCCAGGACTTTGGGAGCTCATATCTCCCGGCTCCAACCTTCGATTGGAGTGAGGTCTGAACCAAAGTTGTAGCTCTCCTTGAGAGCTTTTCAACTCCATGTCGCTCTCCTTCAGCAGATGACGGGAAGAGGTCGATTCTTGACTTTTAGTGGTCGGGAGTTAAACTGTCAGTTTGACTCCCGGCCCTTCTTTTGCCTATAACTTGGTCTGAAGATGTCCAAATGGCACATGCAAGGCCATTTTGGGCATGTACAGTTCAAGAGCTTTCCATTGATATAAAGAACACTTCAATGCAAGGTGTTTTGACTCTTGAATTCGAGCTCTGAGTTTTCGGGAGTCCCGGAGGACTCCAACTTCCCACTTTTGGGGGTGTGAGTTTCATCCTCACACTTATCCCAAAGTGGGGTTGCGACATGTTGGTTGGATTTGGATGGAGGACCGAATAACTAAGTAGCTTGTCCCTCTTCCTAGTTTGATCCCGGAGCTTTCAGCACGCCCCTCTTACCCCCCTTCAGTGCTGGAAGCTAGGAACGTGCCTCGAGTCCCCCGTATTTCTGCAATTTGAATGATCCAACCCCAACTTGGGGCTAACTAAAGACTTGAGAGCGCATCATTGTGCAAGGATGGGAAACACCAATGTGCGACAATAGGGTTTGTGTGTGTCATAGGGAACAATAATGTGTGGTAATAAACAAATAAATGCATAATGACAAGGGAATTACAATGATAGGTCCTAAACTTAGGAGCAATTGAGAAAATGATGATGATGAAAAATTGTGTGCAAAAATGTGTTGGTTGATTTCATTTCACAATCGGAGCCCAACCGTAAAATTTGTAGCCTCCCATTTGAACTCATAGGTTTGGATATTTGTAACTTTGTGAAAGAATTTTCTTTAAATTTTGTTGTGTGGAATGAGTATAGAGTGGACGAAATTACATTTCATTTTTAGAATATGTGATTTTTTGACCAATTTTTTTTGAAAGTAGTGATTAAGTTGGTATATAGGTAGGGGTGCAACCATATTAACATGTACCCTCAATAGTTGTAACCATTGCTTAATTTTTTGAATTTTGGATTATAGGGAAAAAAATTATAAATAAAATATTTTTTTATAGAATGTTGTTGTGAATACATTATGTACATATCATAAAAATTTGGAATCAATCTAATGAGTGAAAAATACATAATTTACCCTTTTAAAGACTTGTAACCATTGTTTAAAAACAATTTTGACTCTAAGCACAATTTGAAAAAAAACATTTATGACATATTTTTGGATTTTTTAAATATATAATTTAACATAATAGTATCAAAAAAAATTTAAAAAAATTTAATGTTTTTTGGAAAGATGTTTAAAAAATATCCTAAAAATATATATTTTAAAATCAACGAAAATGCAACGGTTTAAAAAGGCATGTGTGATTCTTTATAACATGGTTGCGTGGTTGGACTCACAATAAAGGTGATATAACACTTGCAATTTATGTTCATCACTAAATAATTCCCAAAAAATTTGGTTCAAAACAAAGAAATATTTTGAATGATATTTGTTGAAATCTTTGAAAATCAAACTTTCAACCTAGGGGAGACTAATTGGAAATTAATGATTGCCTAGCCACTAATAATCCTAGCCATTAGATTATTATAGATTTGATAAAAAAATATGCACCTTGCATACTATTCTTGATAATGGAAATTATAAAATATTCAAACTTAAATTGTCAAACTTCTTTTTTCGAAATAATTAAATATTTTGACAAAAGTTGTTAATTGTTGACAAGTAAAACATTGTTTCTCATCGTAACAACTTGAATCCCCAACTTAAAAAGGTAAAAAAAATTCTTTTATTTCATCTTTTCAAGAAGGAAAGTAGATTGGAGGCCTAATTCTCCTTGTGTAGGATGTTGGGTTGTTGTTAAAGGTACTTAATTAGAACTTGATATAAATACATCTTAATGATTATTCTTGTTTGATATCTAGATTAAGCTATTGTTAACAATAATTAATTGGATTTCAACATTGATATTATTTTATTAAACAATAATCAATAATTAAGAATGGTTACTTTGTCATAATTGATAGAGAAATTGGTTATTGGTACACATTCCTTGTTTTTCCATTATAATTTTTGGAAATGATTTTCAAACAAAAAAATTGGGCAAATGATAGGTTTTATCATAAGTACTTACATGACGATGAGAACACAAAGTGTTATAATAGCTTAATAGGTTTGCATGATTTGTTGTTGAATGTTTACTATAATTTCTCCTAAGTTTTTTGACATAATCACAAAAATTTGAATAAAACAATTGATATTTTCTTTGAAAATTTTAGGTTTTCTAACATTTATCAAAATGTTTAGTAAAATGTATTAAAAAAATGTGGTTTAGCCTATTTTGGTTGATGCAACAGAACAAGAAAAAGACATACATGGAGGAGTAAGAAGAAAACTTGTAGGTTTTACATTTATGAATAGTTAATTCACAAAATTACCCTCTAACCTTTTTTCTTTATTGTTGTAATAAATAACGTAACTTTTCATTCATTCTATTAACCTAATTTCAAGTTTTTTCTAATTCTTTACTTTCAGTCAAGATATATTAGGTACTACACCCTTAAAAAATTCTTGAATTTCTTTACTTCTAATTACTTACTACCAAATCTATTAGGATATTATGGTACTGATCATTCACAAATGGATTTTAATTAACTTGCTTGATTTCTATTGCACATTGTAAAATGACTTGGAAGTTGGGATGGATGTGTAATTCAAGGTAAATGATTGAATTATGTTAGGAAAATTTCAAAATTGAAGGAGATTATTGCAAGTTCAATATCAAGCATTGGCGGAAAGAGAGATGTGTGGAATAGAGGTAAATAGTTAAAAAAAACATGATTTTGAGTCCAATTTAATGAAGTTGTGAAAAATAATGCAACATTTGTTTGCAAGTGCCAAATCTAAATGACAACCCATCACAACTCATGTTGAAAAATATAACATGTAGCAAATTGCAACCTTGTTTGAGAAGGTCAATTCATGTAATTAATTCATAAATAACTTTAATTAATATATATATTTTATCTCTCTTTTGTTTAAATGAACCAACATTGTGATAAACTAAAATTTGAAACAAACACTAAATGAAAAATATGTGCGTTTTCACCATTTGTTAACACATAATTCATACTTATTTGTGCCTTGTTTTATATATCATTTCCTTATAGTTATTTGGTCATCATGAAACACCTTTTGACCATGGAAGTCCACCATTGATTGATTTGTAGTTATAAGCATATTTTACAAATCTAATGAAATATATATATTAATGCCCATTTGTGTCATTCATGCCTACCTAAAAACATTTAATATTTGCTTATAAATCTATAAACTTAATTCTTCACATCTTTCACATCTCTCTACCTTCTTTCTTTAGACTGAATGTAAAGAATTTGGAACAAAATTTTCAAATGTAAAAGGTGGGAGTTTTTTTTTAGCTTTGGACATTTATGGATGGATGGAAAGGAGGAATAATTATTTTCACATCACAATTCAAAATTTAATTTCCTTTGCTATGATATAGATTATACAACTTTAAGGTTTTCACTTCATAATTCTCACCACTATAAATAAATACACAAATTAATGATTTTTCTTTTGAAATTAATGCAATCAAGGAAGAATTTCTATGCTTTTTAGGTTCTTTAAGGTTTTGTGTTTTCATGCATATTGTTCAACCATATATAAAACATTTTAAGTTCATCATTGGTACCATTGTTAATATTTTATGAAAATATTTATTTTTTCCACCTTTTCTATGGGATGAGACACTAAGGTGAAACTTTTTTTGTAATTTATGAAGATATTATTCTCTTTGTTTTTGGGTGATAGTGGGACTTCAAAACATAACAATAAATTAATGCATATTGAATATTTTCAACTAATTTCCACTCATCAGAATATTATTACTTGGAGGTTAGCTGCATGGAATCCATTTGAGCTCTAAATTATGTCAAGTATATTTGGCATTGTATGTCAAGATGTAAACATTGAAAGGATTTTTGTTCAATCTAAAACCTAGAAAAATTTAGATTCAAGAGAATAATAAATACAATATTACCAAAATTCCCAACTTTAGTTTTCACAACAAAATGTTTTCCCACCATTAAAACACCAACTAGATTTTCACCATCTCCATCAAGTGTTCTATATTTCAATATCTTATCATAATCACACATTCATTGAATCGTCACCAATACAAGGTTCCATTCTAATCAAACAAGCTTGTAATTAAAAGCACATGCAATAATTACACAAGGCCAATCTTCACTATCAATAAAAATTTACAAAAAACAAGAAAAGTCATTACAGTGTACATGAGTTATACAAATGCTACAAATGTAATGTTTTTTTCTACTCCCTTGGATTGTTTTATAATTATAGGATTGTTTACAATTAATATGACCAATTATTGTACGTCCCCAATATTGTCTTAATAACTTTAATCAAAATTACCAAAACCCTAACATATTAAAGACTATTGATCAAAACACTAGAAGGAATTTTCTCTTTTGCAACTAAGAAATCAACAATTAAATATTCTAAACAACTACATAATTGATTATAGTCATAGGATATTACTTCAAACCCTATGTGAAAAAAATTGTAGTCACATAAATTAGTGGTGTATTTGACTAGTAAATCATGATGTGATAATAGGAAGGATAACATAATTTTTTCATTGCATATTTTCATCCATATGGCATTCATGATTAATAATAAAATGATGTGGATGTCCAATATATCATTTGAAAATGTGACTAGGATAATGTCATTTCATACATGATTAGATTGATCATGCAAATGATGTGGACAAAATGAAGTGTCATTACATAAATAATGTGGTCATAAAATTATTTTACAATTATTCAAAAATGATTATCAGTAATTTAATATGAATATGAATAGACATAAGGAACTAATTTTGATTAATATTACACATATAGATAATTTTAAAATATTTTAAATACATATTCCATTTTAAAATATTCAATGCAAATAAATTAGTTTTGATACATTAAAATAAATTTGAATGGTAAAAGTATGATATATTATAAATAATGGTTTATATTGTAATTAAAAAATAAAATATAGGTGTGAGATGTGGAAAATATATAATTTATTTTACATGTGTAAAATAAATATTATTATGGAATTATATTACATTATATGTGTAAGAATAATAAAATTTCAAATTTCAAAAAATTATTTAATATTTTAGTATTAAATATATTTAAAAATAAAAATAAAATATTTAGATTAAATCTATAGATTTTACTTAATATGACTAATATAAAAACATTTAATAAATAGGTTTTAGATATAATTGATTTATGATCCATTTATGTATATTTCTATATGGATAAATTATATGGATTCATATGTTTAAATATAAAAGTTATTAGTAAAATTATGGTATATTGGAAGGAAAATTGTACAATATAAAATTTTAAATGAAATAAAGGTTTAAAATATGAAATATATATTTTGTTTGTTGTTGTATTAACCACAAAGATTTTCCCATTTACAAATCATGTGTTTGAATTTTATTTTATTTTTAAAGAATTGTCATAGAAACGCTATTCAATAACAAAATCATTTTTTTTCTTTTGTACTGAATTTCGATTTTAAAAAAATTATATAATTATGTACATTGTTGAACAAAATTTACAAATAAATTTTCAATTCTTTCATTTGAACAAATTATCAATAAGATATGAATTATCAAATTTGAGGTTTTATGTAATGTTTAAATGAAATATGGTTTAAATAAAATTAACATTAAATCATATACACAAAAAGTGGGGTGGCTTGGTGATAAAGGAGTCGAAATCTATCCTTGGGGTTTAAAGATCAAATTTCAATAAATAACATTCGTTGTGGTTAACATTGAAGTTATTGACAAAATATTCAATATTTATTTAAATTATTTAAATGAGCTTAATTAGGTAAATTATGTGGTTACTTAGCCATTTAAATTAGGTTTTTATCCTAATTTAAGTGGTGACACATGTCAACAATTGATAGGATGAAAAATAATGAATTAAAAAATATTTTATTTAAAAAAATTATAAATATAAAAATTAATGTTACCCAAGTTTTTGGGTCCAATTTATAATAATAATAATAATTAAACAATGAGTAAACTATTATTATTGATTTCACATATATCTTTTATGATTGTTGTATAAAATGTGTCATATTGTGTCCTAAATGATTATTGTCCCACACAACTTGTTTGTAATGATTTAAAAGCTATTGGTCATTTTTGTTTTTTTATGGCTAGAATACTAATCATAAATTGAATCATATATTCAAATTTTTTTAATAATAAAATATCGAGTTTGACAATCAAAGGGGGAAATAATAAATAAATGTGAGATGAAACTTTCTTGTTTACATTTTTAAAAAAAATATTGAATTGAAATTGATTTGAATTTTTTTTGTTTAACTAGAGCTTATGGTTATTGAAGGAAAAATAAAATCATCCAACCACAATTTGTTTTGTATGGTGAATTTTTGCAAAATATTTTACAAATTTGACAAAAATGTGTTGTTAAAATATAAATAGTGTTTTTTCAACCAAAATTTGCTACTTTTGCATAATTAAAAAATTGTTCAAAATGGAAAAAAAATCCTTAAAAAACCAAATCAACTCCCAAAAAAATTTCAAAGTTCTAGAGTAAAAGTAGGTGGGGAACATCCAAGGAAGATTTTAGCATGGATTGACAACAATATTTAAACAATTGTCCCAAAGTCTTCTCCAAACAACAACAAAGTGAAGAAGACACAAAAATAAAATAAATAAATAAATAAATTCAAAATAATAATAATAATAATGATAATAATAATAATAATTTCCTTGTTCTTTGGGTATAAAATCCGAGCATGTGCAACAGAATATTCCAGTTTTTAAAATAAAATTTTATTTTCTATTATCATGCAGCGGTGCATGAATTTCCCATAAAGAAAAATAAATAAAAATACTGGGTCCCTCCCTAACCCATATTTGACCAAAGGTATATGCCTAGTCCTTTTTCTCTTCTCTAGTAAACAACACACGCAAAAGAAATTTTGCATCAAGTCCAATCTCTTGACAATCGTGACCATTTCCAAGAAAAAAAACGGAAAAGAAACAAACAGAAAAAGAAAAGAAATCCTTCCTACTTATCATTCATCCATCCACGAAGGTTAAAAGCTTTTTAACAAACGTACTTACTTACCGACAAATAGAACGCGGTCTTCTGTATGCTGTCATTTTCATCCACTGACATGGTGGATGAAAAACTACGTTCACGCCGGAACATATCATCCACGATCCTGGGCGCGGGGGGGGATGTGGTAAGGATGTAGTTTGTGGATGAGATATTATGGCATCGAGGGTTGTAGTTCGTCGATGAAGGAGAGAGCCCTGTTGGATGGAGTTCACCATTCTGTTGAGTTGTTGCAGATATGGAGACTGGTGGGTGATTCCTTCGCGTTATTATTATGAGAACGGGGAAGTGCCTTAGTGGATGATAAAAGTTGAATTACTGGATGAAACATCGTGTGTCGTCGTCTGAAGAACTTGGATGATTTCCTGTAAATGCGTTTGGGGCTTTCGTTATACGGGGAGAAGGTTTGGGTTTGGGAGAGACGTGCGTTTTTGGATGATAATCGTTGATTCGTAGATGAAATATCGTGTGCTGTCGTTCGAGAAGGCTCGGATGGTCTCTTGTAATGCGTTGGGTTTTCGTTGTATGGGAAGAGGTTTGGGAGAGACGTGGCGTCGGCCCGTGGCGCTTCCTCGTTCTCTGTCTCCTCCTCGCTCTGCGCTTCCTTCCTCTGCTGCTGCTGCTGCTGCTGCTGTGCTTTTGTGTTCGTTGTTGGCGCTTTTGCTCGCGGATCATCGCAATAGAGATCGTGTACGCTTTCTTTTCCGAGATCTATGATAACGTTAAAGTCACGCTGATGATTTCTCTTTCTCTTTTTTTTTCCCCACCCATTTCCCCCGAAAATTTCGCTCATTTTAATTGCCTAGATGGAGAAGATGGAGGGAGGAAGAAGCAAGAGGAATAAGGAGAGGAGGACCAGGACCAGGAGCACTACGAGGCGAAGCGACATCCATTGGAAGAGAGTATTCAATATCCTCGCGCATGGCTTTGCTCCGGAGGATCACGACGTCTAGGTTTTCTTCTTGTAAGTTTCTCATTGTGGTTTGTTGAATAAGTGGGGGAAGGAAGAAATAGAGATTAGGCTGGCACGGGACCATTTTTCGAAGACGATGCAAGTGAGATGTAGAGAGCAGGGTGGAGGAATGGAGATGATGCTGTAGATGCGAGTTCTTTTTAGAATCGGCAAAATAGTTATGGTGGATGTTTTTGCTTTTAAAGTTTTGGTTCTGCAAAAGCTAGGGAAGAGAGCAAAGGGGGGATGAAAGGATTATACAATCGCGAGGAGATTTGGAATCGTTGTGAGAATTGCCGGGTCGGGTTTTTGGGCTGAAAGGGACCTGCTTCTTTTACGGTGAGGATGGCGATGGGGGACGGGACATGCGAAAGGAAGACAGGGAAGGAGAAGGAAGAGATGTTATCAGGGTTTTGTAAGGCTGTGGCTTTGCAGTAGTTTTTTCTTTTCCTTCCTATTATCAAGCTCCTGAAGCAGATGGAGGAGGGAGGGGAAGGACAGATAGAAAGAGAAGACGAAGAAACAGGCATACGAGACTTATTAGATGGATACTGGTCTGAAATCCTGAGATCCTTCTTATGAACTTCCTAAGCCCTTTAGGTCTGGAGAAGGAGGAGGAGGAAGGAGACTAGCGCTGGAGAGAGATAGAAGCCAGCGTTGCCCTGCAGTAGGAACGTCAGGGGCTGCTGTTGTCACAGGCAGGATCTTGGAGACAAAGGAACCATGGAAGGTCAGATTGAGAAACGAGGGTTTCCAGTTACAGCCGCAGATTACAATCTTTTGGAGGAAATAGGACAGGGCGCGAGCGCCATAGTCTACAGAGCCATCTGTCTTCCCTTCAATGAAATTGTTGCCATCAAGAGCCTGGACCTTGAGAAATGCAACAGCAATTTGGTATATCTTCTCCCATCTTAATCATCCTCCTCTGCATCTTGATGTGACCTGCTCATGTGTATTTCAGCATTCTTTGTCTATTTGAGCACAAACCAACTTCTGCTGGTGTCTATTCTATATGCATTATATATCTGAATGAGCTCTCTGTAAGCTTCCTCTTTTGTGGAAATTTTTTTTCCTTCATTTAAGATTCCTTGGGTCAGCCTGAACTCCAGTGCACAGCAAACATATTTTTTGACCTCATAACACCAGTATTTTTGAACTTGCCAATGCTTAATGGCCTGGAGACCTCAATCTCTTGTTTTTCAAAGTTGATAGATGTGTAACATTCTGGATTTGAGGTTAACCTTTAGTGCTTTGATTTTAGAGTCTGTAATCTAGCGATGGCTTCCTCGCAGACCCACATTTTCTGATCCTTTATCTTAGTCAAGTCAATTTTTTTTTCCACTTAAAATCTTGAATATTCCATTTAGAGATCAAACTCGTTTAAGGCACACTCCTGGTCATTATTTAGGGCTTAAGCGTAGTCATCGAGCTAGATATTTATTTTCCTTGTGCTCAGTTTTTCTTTGTCCTTCGTGTGCCTAGTCTGGCAATTTCCACTTCCTTGGTTAATCAACCAGTTACAACACTTCAGCAAAGGATATGCACTGGTAGCTGATCAAGTCCACACCAAATGTGGATATCATTGCCTATTAGCTGTTGATTAAATGCATTTGGTATTTGTTAGCAATGGGCAAGCACAGATAGATGGTTTGAGTCATTATGGACCATTGCAATCAATAGTTTGGAATAGATAGCTTGGTTGTTAACCATTATTTTGGGATGTTTTCTTCCTGGACAAGCCCAGCTCCTTTTTAGTAGCTTTCAACTCCAACTATTGTAACTCTAACCCACCTTTAGTAAGAGAAACTAATGTCCACAGACATGGATGTGCTAATCAAGATCAGTTGTAGTAGAAGCAGAATCAGAGTGGATGAACCTAAACATGGGCCGCAGGCTTTCATGGTTGGAGACCATTAACAGGATCTGTTCTTTTTTTTCTTCTTTTTTTGTGCTGCTAGGATGAGATACGCCGAGAAGCAATGACATTGAGCTTGATCAGTCACCCAAATGTAGTGAAGGCACATGTGTCCTTCATGGTGGAGCAAAACTTGTGGGTTGTAATGCCCTACATGTCAGGTGGGTCATGTCTCCATATTATGAAAGCAGCCTTTCCCGATGGCTTCGATGAGCCTGTGATTGCAACTGTGCTTAAGGAGTGTTTGAAGGCCTTGGAGTATCTTCACCGCCATGGTCATATCCACCGAGATGTGAAGGTATTATACCAAATTGAGAAGTGAGAGTAACTAATAGACCAGATACTAGTGGCACACAACACAAATAGCTTTCTTTTCTTTAATTTTTGAAGTGAATTACAGACAGTACTGGAGTCTGACAGAGAAGCTTAATCTTGATGTAGCTTTGCTCACATTCTTGCACATACCATGAATTTGTATTCCAACGCATGCATGATCCTTGCATTCAAAACCAACCTGGAAGTCTTGGCAGGCTGGGAATATCTTGGTTGATGGAAATGGAGCGGTGAAGCTTGGTGATTTTGGCGTCTCAGCATGCATGTTTGACACTGGGGATCGACAGCGATCAAGAAACACATTTGCAGGCACACCTTGCTGGTGAGCAGTCATTGTCCAGTCATCAATACAACTCCTTAGATACCAACGTTGCACGATTAGGTGGTCATAATACAATGTCCCTCAGAAACTGGTTCAGTCACACATTATCTCTTCAATGTCATGACAGTCTTGCTTTACAGGGATGGTGGTTACAAAAGTTGGTCAAGTTATTATCCTTGTGAAGCTCTTCTGCTTGTGGAGTGTACATAGAAATTTGATGATGGTAGGTTCTATTTTGTGCATTGGAACAATTTGCAGGATGGCTCCAGAAGTTATGGAGCAGCTCCATGGCTACGATTTCAAGTGAGTTCCTGTGATGTTAATGTACAATTGTGCCTGCCTTTGTACTGACAAGCCCTGTGACTAATATGGTTTGGGCTTAAGGTGTGTGTGCTTTACATAATCTAAGTGAGGAATTTTCCATCACTGGCTGTGATTTCCCAGGCATACCTGATAGTTCTCTGAGTTTCTCTTACCCTAAATGTTGGCCAGAAGTCACTACTTATCAGGATAGTAGAGTTGCATCAGTTTCTCACTGTCATGGTTATGCCCTTTGGCTGCATCCTTGTTCCAATTAGAGCTGTTATTCAAGCAGTACACATAATGGTGATTTCTGCAGAGCTGATATATGGTCTTTTGGAATAACTGCTTTGGAGCTTGCCCATGGCCATGCTCCATTCTCCAAGTACCCCCCCATGAAGGTAGTACCATTGAACACCTCTTTATTTCCCTGGATGCAGCACCAATGGGTCCTGAAGGCCCATGAGTCTTTTCTCCAGATTTGATAGCTTCCTGGAGTTTGAAACATAGACTTCCTCCACAAGACTATATGTTGTTATGGAAGTTCACAGTAGGTCTTAGGGGGTTACTCATGACAGTTACTTATGGGTAAATTGGTTGTGAATTGTTATCTCGATGGAAACTGAACTTCTGTGCTTCATGTTTGGGAATAGGTTTTGCTGATGACGTTGCAGAATGCACCTCCTGGGCTGGACTATGACCGAGACAAAAGATTTTCCAAGGTAGTTTTTCTTCTTGCTGCTATTCCTTGGGCAACAAGTTTACGAAGTCACGTCATCAATAATGGTCAAGTTTTCAGTCTATGAAGGTTCTGTCTCAGTCAATTTCACATCAAGTGCAAAACCTCTGCAACTCCTGATTCTTTGGAAATTTTCACAGGGCCTTACCTTCAGTTTTGTCTTTGGCATAAAGGTTTTACCTGTTCTGCTGCAGGCTTTTTACTCATAAGGCATTTTACAGATTATTTCCCCTGTTTGCAGTCTTTTAAGGAGATGATTGCAATGTGCCTGGTCAAGGATCCAACAAAGAGACCCACTGCAGAGAAGCTGCTGCGACACTCATTCTTCAAGCATGCTCGCACACCTGATTACATTGCCCGCCATGTCTTGGACGGTCTAGCACCTCTCTGGGAACGAGTTAAGGCTCTTAAGGTTGGTCGAATCTAAACAGAGGGCCATCTAGAAGCTTGCTGTGTTTTTGGACGTGACATTCACAATTCTAAAGGAGTATTTTTGACATTAGAAGCTAGGTTGATGAACTTCTCTGAGGTGAAATGCTTTGCTGGGTCTAGCACCCTTCTGGAAATAGGGAATGATCTAAGCCTCTCAGATCATGTGCTTGATGTTGTACTTGATCTATTATTCAGACACGAGTGTTTATATTTGCTATCATAACTGATTGTCTATGTATCTGGGGACACTAGCTTTCTGATGCTGAAATTTAGGTGATCTTAGATTTTTCAGTTGATAAATATCTGCACTTTTATGGATTTCCATTGTTAGCACTTTATGATATTTCCTTCGAGCTTATTGGTTGGCTATAGGCACACACCAAGCCATAACACAAAGTTGAAAAAGTTTGGCACCTTGGTGATTCTTTCTTGGATTGTTAGGTTTCATCAGTGAGGTGTATGTGACAGGTTACAGATGCTGCCCGGCTTGCTGAGAAGAAGATGCCCTTTGATGAGCAGGAAGAGAGGTCTCAGGTGAGCCTGCTTTTTGGTCCTTTTTTGAGTTAAAATTGATGTGTCAAGAGAATTCAGGTCAAGATCAATAAAATTCAGTGTGCTCATGCTGGCTGGTAGTTGACACAGGGGCCTAGTCACGATCACTTCATTGTGTAGCCTTTACTTGCATATTACTTGCAACAATTGTCTTTCTGCTAGTAGATTTTACATTGTAGTGTCAGGTTTCCTGTCCTTTCAACACTTGGGGAATGCTCCCAGTGAATAGTTTTCCATATGAACTTTTTTAATGTGTCATTCACGTTGTAGTTGTGAAAATATATCATGTCTAGAAAAGAAATGCAGGGATTGGTGTTTTCTCTGAAGCTTCTTCTAGTAACATGCGGTTTTTGGGAATGCGCATTACCTTGGCCAACTTGTGTGACTGGAACACCATGATGAACTATGTTGTAACCTTTTCCAACAGACAGAATATAAGCGAGGAGTTAGCAGCTGGAATTTCAATGTTGAAGACTTGAAGGCTCAGGCTGCTTTGGTGAGTGTACTTTGACTTTCAACTTATGCATGTTTTTTGAAGTTCCATAGAAGTGCACACTGTGTCTTTCTGTACTGTTACCTGCTATAGACAGGATGTGATGCCATCTACTTTCAGCATGCAGTAATCCCAAAGGCTAGCAGAGTAGCAGTCATAAATTCCAGATTTTTAACCTTAACTGAGCTGAAATAGATCTATTTGGGCTAACAGACACATTGTTTACCATGTCTTTATTTTGGTCCACAACCTTGTGGCAGCTGAAATGAGGATACTATTGACTTTTTTGATAAGCTATGCCTCTTCAGTTCTTTCTGTATGACCTGACACCATGATTGAGTCTTCCCATTGCTGCTGGATATGTGATGGAAACTCAGGTTGCATCTTTCTATATATCTATTTCCCTGAGTTTTGAGCAGATTATCACTTAGCCACACTGACTGTCAGGAGCTGATGAAGGGTTTAGGGTTCAGGAGCAGTGGGGATGAATGGCACCTAATCACTGCCATTCATGATGGAGCTGATGGTCTGATACTTTGTGTGATTGACACTCAAGTTTATGACCACTCATCGTTGCCATGTTTGTTTTTGGTTGGCCAGAACTGATTTGATGGCTCTCCTCAGAGTGTTTTGTGGAGGTTTCTCTGCAATCATATTGATTTTTATTCTAGTGGCTAAAGCATACATACTGCAATTGAGTAGTTACCAGTGATGTGTTTCAAGGATATGTTCAGGTTGCAGGAGGCCCCAACCACTGCCTTCTATGTAGACCTCTCCATGCTGTGGGCTTAGATGCTTGCTGTACATGGGCAAGCTAAAATGGAATGATGTTGCCTGTCACAAGCTTTATACAACTTGAAAGAGGATACTATTGACTTTTGGATTGTCCGTGCCTCTTTGGGCACCAGCCAACATCAGGACTGAGTCTTCTGTTTGCATCTGGAAGTGTAACAGAAACTCATGTTGCAGCTTTCTATGTAATTGCTTGCAATGAATTTTGAGCAGAATATTTTGTACTAAGCAACACCCACTGTTGGAGCTGATGAAGCCAGTGGGAAGTGATGGTGGCTAGTCACTGCCATTCATGATGGAGGTGATGGCCTGACACTTTGTGAGGGAGACTTAGGAGGCTATGACCTCATTCTTGTCATGGTTGTTTTGGTTTGGGCAGAACTGACACCCTCAAAGTTAACTTTGAAGTCTTTTTGTGGAGTTTTCTCTGTATATTTTGTTGATATGTATATCCTTGTCTTGTTCACTTATATACACAGCATTTATGAACAGATTCAAGATGATGATGACTCCCCTCCACAGACAGTGAAAGGGGATGATGAACTTTCCAAACAGCTTGCACAGGGTGGAGATGATGATGCTGGGGACGCATTGCCCCATGTTTTTTCACCATCTGCTGAGCTTCCCAGCAGTGATGATTCATCAGCTGACAGGTTTTCAGGGCCAGTCATCATCCACTCCATAAATGCTGAAACAGCAAATGATGTAAGAACCCTGATATTTGAAAAACTGGTTCATAGAGAAGGAGATGACTCTTACTGTTGGTCTGGCAAGAATGTCCGAGTCTATGTGTCAGAGTTCTATAATCTGTTGTAGTTTGAAGTCATCTCAGCTACAATTGTGCATAGGGAAATTGTTCATGCACAAGTGATTGGAATGGTTAGATTTTTTGTTAGCAGTTCTTGTTTTTATGCCAGTTTTCAACGAGGTAACTTGAGTCTTGACCAAAATTACTGTGATCAATGGCAGAATTATGCATCAATTAAAGGTCAATTTCATATTTTCTTCTATGTTGTCATGGCTTTAAGGAGTTGAAGTGCCTAGAGATCTCTGATTTGACTTTCTTGCTTTGGAAAATGTTCATGCTCATGGATGTGGGAAATCTTCAGGCTGGGGACCGAGGAACAAGGGTTCGATCAGGACCTCTGCCTACTCCCCTGCAAGTCAAGCCTGCAAATGGCCCAAAGTAAGCATGTCTTGCAAACAACTGTTTGTCACTTTGGTTGAGCTTGAGAGTCAAAAGTTTTCACAGGATCTGGATCTCATTCACAGAGCTATTTTGCTTTAACAAAAAACTTCTCTCTTGTATTCTGGTGTCCAATAGTTGGAGACAAGGCCCTTATCACAAGAAACCCTTTGAATGGCCACCCTGAATGCCTTGGAAGAGAGGGGTTCAGATGTATATTTATAGATGTGCTCATCTCATTTGGCTAAGTTTTGGTTGGAAGGCCCATATTACCAATGGCTTGTGGGTAATTGTGTAGTCAGTGATCAGGAGAAGTATTGATATCTGACCATAGAGTACTCATGACCACTGATTGCTCTGACATTAGGGCCAGTAGGTTCAAAAGGTCTGAGGATAGGTGGAGCAGATGCCAACAACATTATTTAGAGCCCCTTCATCTTTGGCTTCTTTGAAGAATCACTCTTAATTATTGGTTACTACCAGCTCTGATCATCAATAGTGGTGTTCATCTCCAAATTTCAGACTACATTGCTGCTGTATGGTCAGCTAAATAATTAAAGGTTAATCTATTGCTAGTGGCAGTACTGTTTTCTGAAGGTGATCATTGCTATGTTGGGTCCATTTGTAGGGTTACAGCATCTGCTGGAAGAAAAGAACCCAAACATATGTAAGTCATCAATTGGACCTGATTTCATGAAGACAGGATCTAGTTCCTGCATTTTCAAGATCTCATATATGATGCTCAAGATCTGTTAATTAGCATCCTCTGTTCTACTGTCTAGCTTTATTTGTGAATGCAGTTTATTCACCACTTGAGATAAAGGACTGTGAAGGCTACCATATTCCTGATGTTGGATTGCTTGTTATCCTTCTTATGTGGATTGTTTTGAATGAATGTTGTATGAGTTCATTGGCCATGTATTCCAGTTAATTGTGGTCCAGCTGTGCAGAGGCCGGTTTGATGTCTTTGAGGATGATACGGATTTTGAGAGCCCAGGTTGGCATGGGTCTCCAAAAGCTGAGCAATGGAGAGGTGATGATCGAGACCAGGTGAAACGTGAACGGGAGGAACGAGAGCATCGAAAGTATGATGATAGGGAACATCGATGGTCTGAGGATAGGGTTCGGGAGGAACGGGAGCATCGGAAGTATGATGAGAGGGAACACCGACGATTGGAGGATCGAGATCGGGAGGAGTCTCGTCGTGGTGGCAGTGGCCCGCTTCTGCCCGAGAGAGTCATTTCAAGTGTCCGAACTCGAGATGAGGAACAAGACAGTGACAGGTAAACATTCTTTAATACTTGCACAATATTGGAATCACTGTTCTTTCAGTTAAGAGACCAGCAAAGTTTGCTTGAATTAATCACAAACAGCAAAAGTTTTTAAAGTGCCAAGGCTGTGGGGGTGCAAGTGCATGGACTACCATTGCAATAGAGCAGAATTGGCATCATGTATGTTCAATCTTTCCACCTGAAAGGGGCAATGGACAGGGTGTCCTTGATTGGGTCCTTAGCAGTCTGTGATTTGGATTCTCTTAATGTGCTATTGATCCCATATCAACAAATGTTCCAACTTCTCACATTCTTATGTAACATTCCCTTACAGGGACAAAGATCACCGTCAAGGTGGAAGGACCAATGATGACTCTTCACGGCATAGAGAACGGCCTTTAAGTGGACCTTTAACATCAACTGGCGAGCGTGCTGTTGTGGACAATCGTCCAGCCAATGGAGCCCAAGGACCTGCTAGACCTGCTCCTGGCATGTCTCTTCACCTATTTCCCACTGACCACACCTGAAATGCACATATGGATGGCTTGAATATATGCATCAATGTTGTCTGCTTTTGTTCTAATGCTTTGCTCTTACATACAAAGTGAAAGATTTTCTACTTTCTAATTCCATTATGATGCAGGAGTAAAAGTTTTAAAACCTAGGAATAAAACTCCTACATCAGAATCTTTGTCCATTATAATAACTGGGAACTGATATCTTAACGTCAGAGGATCAGAAGACAGCAGATCTGGTTTATGGGGAATCCTACAGCCATCACCCTAGAATGAGCCTGTCAAGCACTGTTAAACACTAGATTTGTGTAATGATCAATTAACAATCACACCAAAGAGCGAACCAGACAGGTGTGTGAGAAAAAGAAGTTTGGGCCAACCATTGATTATGCTTCACTATTTTGAACATACTATGATGTGGTCAGGGCTGATTTATACACTCCAGATTAATTTCATGCTCTGAAATCTGAGGACTGAAGTATCCTATCTGTAGACAGCTGGTCATTTTCACCTCTTAGTGAGATTCAGGGATTCAAGGAGTTGCAGGAACCCTGACTGACATCCATATGCATTCATGAACTCTACAATGATGTATGGCCACCTGGACATTAATATTCACCTATGCAGTTCAGTCAACACCTGGTGGTGATGAGTGTGTAAGTCAATGTGGCTGTTTGTCAACTCAATTGTCTTGACAGGGAGCAAGGATGGTCTAGAAGAGAAGTCAAAAGCACCTGTTCAGAAGGGACCAGTGCTTCAAAAAGGCCGCTTTTCTGTCACCTCAGATGATGGGGATTTGGAGGTAGGGGAGTATTTCTCCACCCTCTCCTTGAACTGATTATAGCTGAAAAAGATAGGATGACATAATTTTGGGACATATGAAGTTCATGAACCTCATTTCTGTACTAAGTGAATGTGGCCTTGGTTCTAAAATCTGGATCCCTGGTGACTTCTTATACATTCTCCTCTCTGGAAATGACCCAAAGTTGTCATGCTATATGATTGAAAGGAGGAAAGGTGAACTGTGTCTTAAAATGGTTGGGATCTATTGATCAGGCATTGTGCCAGTAGTGACAAAATGTGCTTTTTGTGTTTTGGGAAAAGCATTTGATCAAAAGAGTTTAGTCAAATTTATAGGCAGACTCCCTTTGTTTGTTCAGTATACAGTTATAATGCCTCTTGTTCCATTGTTTGTAGAAAGTATTACACCTATCCATGTCTGATGATCTGCAATCAAACATCTGGATTGCTGCAGAGTTATTGTTTCACCTGCTCATTTATAAAGCACAATTGTGCATAATATAACTGAAGTTGGTCCATGCCTAAACAGACAGAAATTTTGTGCAGACCTTCTGTCCTATACATACCTTTGTATGTGTATGACCGACTTCTCCTTGAGTTGGTCATTGTGCAACATGCCATTTTACATTACTGGTTTGCATGTAGGACTCACCACATAAAAGCCCATCTGGAATTGTGAGCTCACAGGTTGCTTAGCAATGCTATGCTGCCTATGTCTTCCAATCATTCAGCCAATTGTGTGGCTGAATGGTCCTCAGGTTTTATTCAAAAGGTTGAGAAGAAAGGATTTTAGGTCCCTCCGTCCATTCCTTGCAAGGTTTGAACCAGCAAAATGGAATTGCAGAGGCAAGAACATGAGTTTTCTCGTTCTGTTTATACAGAGACATGAAGCTGACTCTTAATAGTAACGAGTGCAGGGTCTTCAGCAGCAGCAACAAGCAGCAGCAAACCTTCCTCTGTCGTCTGCAGCAGCCCTCACCAGTGCATCAGTACCTGTTGTGGCCTTAATGCCTCATTTGCAGAATGCCCTTCACCTTGGGATTATGCAGCAGGTACTTTTGAGTCCCACATCCTATGTTTGGTCACACTTTTTGTCAGTCTGCCATATTCTGAGTCCTCAACAAGTCTTACCTTCCCTCACTAAACTGTAGCTTCACAAGGATATCTATGCTTCTGATTTGAGAGTATGCTGTTAAGGCTCTGTGTTGAGTTTGCAGGAGGCTTTGATGCATATCTTGAGTGGCATAAGCCCAAGTGATGCCACAAATTGTGAGTCACCCCAACTCTGTCCTTGTAGCTTGCAGCAGTATGCTGAAGTAGCAAATTTTTGTTACTCAGCTCTCAAAATGTCAGTACACCCTCCAAAGATGAGAATACATTGCAGCAGAACATTTGCACTTCATTTCTGCAAGGTGCATCAGTCATAGGTAGCTGTCCACTCAAGATTTAGCTTTGGGGAATTGCAGTAGCCAGTTAAGACCTGCACTTGACTGTGGCCATGCAATCCAGAACCACAATCACAGCTGGAGGTGCTGTGACATGATTTTAGCACCTTCAGGAGATGCAAGTTGGGCACTTTTGAGAAGAATTGATTATTAGTAACATGTTCATTGTTGAGTTTAGTGTGAAGCTTCGTATGAGAGAATTTTATCACATGCAACAGCAATCAAGAGTTTGGATTTCAACAGATTTTATAGTTGGTGGCTCTGCTTTGTTGTCTCAGTATTGATTCAGACAGTTTTGTGCAGCTCAACGTCTATACAATGCGTCAAAGAATTCAAGAAGCTCAAGTTTCAGTGCTTGCACAGATTATTCGGTATGTGTGTTTTCATGTGTAGTCTCACTCTGACTACCTTCAAGCCTCTCACGTTCAAAATGATTTCTCATAAGAATCTTGTTTCACATGTTCTGAAGTATTAAAACCAGGTGTTTGAGAACTTTTATTCAGAACATAATGAATTGTCCACTTGGCCAGCCTGTACCTTAGCTAGTTCTGGGAGTTGGTCTCTTTCTATTCTCCTTGACCAGTCATGCTCTTAGGAAATGCATGCACGTCCTTTACTCACCTACACCATGACAGATGCAAACAGAGGGCCTGATCTGAAACTTTAGGAACATTTTGCTCAACAGGTTTGGATCCTTGATTGTTTTCCAGTTGTTTTTGCTTGTCACATTTGCAGATGGAGGTGCTGACAGATAGGGAACGAGATCTTACTCAGCAAGTTGCTGAGTTGCAAGGGAGGGTGGCAATCCTCATGGATGAACTTCAAAGTGTCAAGTTGAAAAATGTTGGGGTATGTCAAGACTAAACTCTATATATGCCAAAGTTAGTTTAGTTCAAGGTTAAAGAGAGGAATGTTTTTGTTTTTGTGAGGTTCACCTCTGCAGGTGGAGGATTCCAGTTTCAAGGCCAGCATCATGATGTGTCATTCTGATATGGCAGGGACAATGCTAGGGTTGAGAGGTAACGTTGAAGGTCTAGAGAGTTCCTGGATAATGTTATTAGTGCCTGAAGATGGCATGTTACCATGAGACAGTAGTACACTAGGGTTCAGGGTTCCATATCATCTATTATGATGGGAAACATCAAATGTACAGAGGGATCAAAAGTTCACAGCAGGCCTCACAGTTTTTCATTGTTGCTTTTCTGTCTGCAGCTGGAGCGGAAGCTAAATGCTATCTACAACAAAGAAGAAGAGGAAAGAATAAGAAAGGAGGAAGCTGCTAAGGAAGATGGGTGAAGCTGCATCAGTACTCTATTTTGTGATCTCTGGACCTGGCAGAGATTCTGGTTGGTGTGCTGAAAGAAGCTGGAATTCTGTTGTTGAGTGTCCAAGAGAGATGTTGTTTGGTTGGGACAATTTCTCAAGTCTTTTGCCTCCTGTATTTAACAGGCAAATTTGGTTCCATGAATTGAGTTTAGCTGCAAATGCACAACAGATGGAAAGCCTTCCTCCTCAGAGAAGGTTCCTTGTGTTCCAATCAATCTTTGGGTCAAACTATGGGCCTGAAGCAAATGTGCATATCAAGGAAACCACTCCACGTTTTGTGCATCTGGAGTCTCTGAGAGACATCTGGATTGAGTCCCAGTTGTAGGTTTAGGCATTTGATATTGTCCAGCATCTGGGATGTGAAGGCACTTTCTTCAACTTTGGTTTTGTTAGGCCAATTTTTACATAAGGTGCTTGTACTGAAGATGCTCCAACGGGTATAAGTCTCTGCTGCTAAATCCTGGAACCACCCTGTTTTCTCCAACGTTCTATCTGAGAAGTTCATCCTATGAGCAGTTGAAATATTCTTGGAGCATGATGCCACATTCTGAACATTGGAATACTCTTTTTGTGCTTTGCTTCATTCATTTCCTTCCTCCATACTTTGAAAAGAAAGGTAAATGGAAATTCTAGTGATCTGTTAAGAGAGCTAATAGTAGAATTCTGCGTGATCTCTCAATTTTGAATTCATTTGGAGGGAAATCCTTGTTAATACTACTTATGGTGTTATTCCTCAATGTCTGATCCAGTGAGTCTTCGGGCCAGCAGTATGACTAGGCTCACCCTATTCTTCTCTCTTGTGAAGAATAGGCCCTTAAGTTGTGGTTCTTACAGTGCGGGGTGTATCAGCTGTGCTCCCAGGAAACTCTTATCCAGTGACTGACTACTGGACCTACAATTACCGAGTTATCAACTTTGGTGAGGCATCTTCATCATTTCATCACAGGTGGAGTTGAACAGATTCTGGTGAGACTCCTTCCCACTCTTCAATTTTCAATACCTATACCAGAGGTTGCCATTGTGTGTGAATCTAATTCAGCCCTCTCGTGTTGAATATATGTATTTTCAGGTGTCAAAAAGGGTTGGTCTTTGAAACCTTCAATCTCAGATGTACTAGACTTGAAAAATCTCTTGATTTTGAGTCTTGTTTTTTCACTCTCTTTGATGAACTCTGTTTTATGATCTGAAATGCAAAGATTGGATGGATTTATCTTATGAATTAGAGTCCGGTCTGTGAAATGTTGAAATTATTTGGTTATATGATAATCTGTCTATTGATACACAGAATATAGAGTTTGGCCTCCATGCTGATGTGCACTACTAGTGATGATGAAATGACCAAAAAAATGAGTTGAGTTTGTGGAAAATAAGTTCCATTTGAATGAAAATATTGAATGACATTGCATGCAATGTGAATTGAATAGAAATTCAATTCAATTCAATTTAAAGTAATTGGTTTAAATTGAATTTGATCAAATTATGAAAAAGCACATGTTTAATTTACGTCTTCATATTCGTATCAGTGGGTAGGTGAAAAGAGTGTAGTAGTTAGGCTTGGAATTTCACATGGAATCATGAAGTTGATGATCATGTTGATTGTTCTCATATACTTGTTTCACCTAAACAAATTCCAATTATCATTGTCACTACAATTTTCGAGTATCACGTTTGCTTTCTTATTTGGTTTTGTAAAGTTGTTTGTCCTTTTAATGATTGATTGTGTTTTGTAGTGATAAAAGTTGATCATTGAAAAGCCAAAAAAAACCATGACATTAGAGTTTTTTCCTTAAGTTGTAAGTGTGTTTGATATTAACACTAATGCATTTTGGTATCCACAGCAATTTAGTTACAGCCTTTGGGTGTTGATACTACAAAATAGCATTTGTTAGATGTGTTTTTATAAGGATAACAGAAAACAATTGCTACTTTGTAACATCAACACCCAAAGGTTGTAGCTAAATTGGCATGGATATCAAAATGCATTAGTGTTCATAGGAATGGAGTTTGAACTTTGAGAGCTCTTCGTCTTAAAAAGGTTCAAGTTGTTGGTGGGGTCATTTTGGTCTCTTTTCAAATTCAAACCAAGTGAAACTTTGTTTTGGTTAAGTACTAGTTATAGGAGCAACACAAACATTCTTTAACACTCTTGGTTACATTTTTGTGTTTTACAAGGCACTTGAAAAACTTTCTTGGTGTATTTTGAAGGCACCTTATATCTAGGAAAATACCTCCTACAAAATTGAAGGAATATTTTATGCCTTCTCCTTAAGAATTGGAGATCTTACATTTATGAGTAGGTGTAAGAACCCTCCCCCTCATATAATTTATGTATGCACTATGCATGTTTAGGTTAATGATAATTTTCATTTCATGCTTTATGATTGGGTGAAGTTCACGATTCATGGACATTCCCAAAATGCATGTTAAACTCAGCTATTGCCTTGTCCTAGGCCCCTTATTTTGAGAATGCCCCCCCCCCACCCTAGGGTTTTACCCTACATGTTGTATCCTACATTGAATTTGTTAATCATATTCTTTACAATTACTATTAACCAATGAGTTCTCAAGACCATTACTTGTCTTCATAAAGTTTTAATTAATTTGACATCTTCCATGTAAATTTGCTTTTAGTGTGTGTTGGGAACTTCATGAAATTAGGTTTACTTCTACTTCTTTTGGTTTTCAAATGATATTGTAACTTGGCAATGGATTCTAAAATTATGAGTTCTACAAATGTGGCATATGAAATGGCTAGTTCAAGCAAGCTAAGTACTCTACAAGTAAATGGCTTGTAATAATCATGATCCTTCTCATTAACGTTTGTAAGACCCACTATTAGTTGCAAAAAAACATATGAAAAATTTAAATGTTGAAAATCGAGTTATGTCATGACCTATGTTGGGAGGGTAAGTGTAAATATACATATACCCACCATGTAAAACAAGGTAATATAAATGATTTACACTTACATTATCAATCTTTTTGGAATTCACATCTACCGTGGCCAAGGTTTCTTTTTTCAATTTTGTGAAGTAGGTGAATTAATGATCATCCACAATAAGACTTAACCAAGTTTGACTAGTGGTCAAATGGCAAAGTAGAATTTTTTGCAAACCTTATGTATTGCTAACATGCAAGAACCTACCATCATTATACGTTAAGTTCAAATTTTTTCTGTTAAAATATCGTGACTTTTGGCCCTTTTTTCAAAAAATAATCCTTTGGACATTGTTGATGGCTATAGATTATTATTATGGCTATTGATTATTGTCAATGGCTATTAACTATTTAAAGGTTCAATTTTTAGAGTTTACGATTTGGGCCATTAGGACTTAACTTTTAGGGTTTAGAGTATGGGTTTTCAAAGGTTAGACACTAGAGTTTAAGATTTTAGGGTTTTAGGTCTAAGTTTTAAAGTATAAGTTTGGGTTTTTTAGGGTTTTATTTTTAGGGTTCAAATGGATATTTTTTGAGTTTTATTTTTAAGGTTTAGGGTTTGTGCTTGTTACAAGTTGAATTTAGGGTTTAAGGTTTTGTCTTTTGTGGGTTTACATGTTAAAGTTTGGTTTTAGGGTTGATCTTTTTAGGGGTTGAATTTTAGGGTTTGGTTTAAGGTTGGTCTTTCATGGGTCTTTTGTTAAGGTTTGGTTTTAAGTTTTAAGGTTTAGTTTTTTAAAGTTGAATTTTAAGGTTTGGTTTAGGGTTTAACTTTGATCTTTTGTGAATCTCGATGTTAAGGTTTGGTTTTAGGTTTCAAGGTTAGGCTACATACGGGTTGAATTTTAGGGTTTAAGTTTCATCTTTTTAAGGTTTGTATGGTTTGGTTTTAGGGTTTAGGTTTGGGTTTGTTAAAGTTTGAAATTTAGGGTTTTAGGGTTTAAAGTTTAGGGTTAAACTTTTTAGGGTCTAAATTTTAAAGTTGTTTATAAGATTTAAGGTTTAGCTTTTTAGGCTTTGGTTTTATAATTTAGGGTTTGAAATTTTATGGTTTCAGGTTTAGGGTTTAGGGCTTAATTTTCGGGTTAAGGTTTTAAAAGTATGGTTTTCAGAATTTAGGGTTAGGAAATAAAACATTAAGGTTAAAATGATGGATTGTACTTTTGTTGAATATGTTTTATATTAAGGCTAGGGTTGGTACTTAAAATGTAGAATAAGATTCCCATGTAGGACTATATAAGGAATAGGTCTTTTTTTTTTCCTCTCTTGTTTTCATTTTAAGCCTTGAGAAATGTCTTCCTCAAGCTCTTCAATTAGTGATAATGCCACCTCATCTTCAAGTGATGAAGATCTTTTGTGAGTCAAGATGACCTTGTCATTTTTTAGATGATGGCAACAATGGCTTCCAACACTAATGATTTGTTCAATTCACATTAAATGGAAAAAGGAGGGGGGTCGATCTATCAACCCGACCCTTGGTGTCCAAGATGTTCTAGGTATGATGTGAGCCACACTAGCATTATTTAAGTCAATGATAAACTTGACACTTGAGGAATTTGATGAGTTGGCTTCTCATGTGATCCCTACCATTGAAGCCCATGCTAGATCCACATGTGAGCTTTTTTGTTCATATTTTATGTTTTCAGTTCTGAATTTTTAGGTTTAGGGTTAAGTTTTTAGGTCTGAATTTTTTGGTTTACATTTAGGGTTAGGGTTTTCAGGTTTTAATTTTAGGGTTGTGAGTCTAGTTTTAGGGGTTAGGGTTAGGGTTAAGGTTTTCAGGTCTGAAATTTAAGGTTTAGGCTAGGGTTTTTAGGTCTAAAATTTAGGGTTTAAATTTAGAGATTTATGTTAGGGTTTTCAGGTTTAAAATTTAGGGTTTGGTTAAGGTTTTCAGGCCTGAAATTTAAGGTTGGGGCTAGGGTTTTTAGGTCTGAAATTTAGGGTTTAGGTTTAGGAGTTTAGTTTACCGTTTTCAAGTCTGAAATTTAGGGTTTAAGCTAGGGTTTTAAGGTCTGAAATTTAGGGTTTAGATTTAGGGGTTTAGGTTAAGGTTTTCAAGTCTATAATTTAAGGTTTAGGTATTGGGGTTTACGGTTAAAGTTTGCAAGTTTAATGTTTTGTTTTGCATCATAATAAATGAAGGCCCAATTATATCAGGGAGGCCATCAAAATTGGCGCCTAAACAACATCTCTTGAATTTCATTCTTTACATGAAACATGACAATATGACTATGTATGATGCCTTTATGTGGAACTAGTCAAAGTCTACATTATCTGATGATGCAATATTCATTATATCATGCATCAACCATGCACTTGAAGATGAAATACAATGGCCCACACTCAAGGAAAAGGTTACTTTGGGTGGACATATGTGAAAGATACCAAGGTGTATTGGATTTATTGATGGCACTTTGAATGAGATTCGCAAGCCTTGGCAAAATGAAGCACATTGCATACGGTTTAATGAAAAAAATATATGAAATGAATAACATGGTCATTATAAACCATTGTGGGTTGTTCATCTACATAGACATTTGGTTATCCTAGCTTTTACCACGATGTGAGTATCTTGCGACATTCCAATGTTTGTAGGAATTGACATCAATATTTCACCCATGGTGATGACTACTTTGAATACCTATTGGGAAATCCAAGCTATATGGGTGAGGAGATGTTTATTATGCAGAAGATAGGGCAACAAGAATTCATGCTAGATGTTGATCATGCTGCAATGCAAACCTGCAACAAAATGCATGTAGGTTTTAAGGTGCAAGTGGAATGGGGCATAGGTGGGTTGAAAAGGAAGTGGAGGCACCTCATGAAGACGTTTTATTCAACCAAACTAAAATATGCACATTTGTTCTGAGCTGCAACTCTCTTAACTAATTTCCTACATGAGAGACGCATGGACCTCACATATGATGTTGTTGGTGATCAAATTGCTAATTGAGCTACACGTGGTTGGGCCAGGGACTTTTAGCTACATGTGTAAAATAGCTTGAACCCTTGATTAAATTTTTTTTTTGGTGATAACACCTAGTTCCCTAGTTGCTTTCAAATTATTAATTTTCACCTTATTCAACTTTTCATTATTGATCTCCACCTTACCAACTAGGAAGGCATCTTTTAAAACCCTTACATTCCAACCTCACTTGAATTACCAAGTTTTTAAAGTTGTAGAGCTTAGGGTAAGGCCTCAAGGCCATAATTAAAGTCACACACATCCACTCTATCAAAAAACTTGAATCGTGTTGGCTATAAAATGACAAGTAATTTTTTAGAGTTACATAAGTACTTGGGTAGCTAGATTCAAATAAACATTATAAACTTGAACACCATCAAATCCAGGAAAAACAAATTTCAAATGTGTTTGAATGTCATACTCATCAAATTAAACATTATTAGGGTTTTTGCTTGACTTGTAGATCATAACCATAGGTTTTTAACAAAACCCCTAACCTTCAAACATGTAATATATCACCAAAATTCAGGGCCACATTCAAAAAATCATACAATTCATCTGCATTATCAAAACACTTCATTAATTCTGGTTATAGATGGATAGGTAAACTTTCAGGGGACCTTAAAATACTTGTGCAGATGCATTGAAATAAACAATATAGTTTGAAAAGGCTTAGATCCAAGAAGATGAGTTTGAAGTTTATTGAATGCCATACTCATCATGGTTAACATATTAAGGTTTGTGTTTGAGTCGTAAACCCTAAACACATGTTCTAGCAAAAGGCAAAACCCTTAATTTCTAAACACTTGGTATATTACCAAAATTGAGGGGCATACAAAAAGTCACATACATCTTCATTATCAAAATACTTCATTAATCTTGGTTGTAGATGGACAAGTAAGTTTTTAGGGCTACATAAGTACTTGAACACTTGCATTGAAAAAACCATTAAAAACTTTGATGTCATCAAATCCAAGAAGACGGGTTTGAGGTTTGTTTGAATGCCATATTCATCAAGGCCAACGTTATTAGGGTCTATGTTTGAGTTGCAGACCATAAACACAAGTTCCTAACAAAAGACAAAACCCCGAGGTTCCAAACACCTAGTACACTACCAAAATTTAATGGCGTATAGAAAGTCACACACATCCACGTTATCAAAATACTTCATTAATTCTAGATGTAAATGGACAAGTAAGCTTTTAGGACTACATAGATGCTTGAGTAGTTGCATTGAAAAAAACATTATAAATTTGGATGTCGTCAAATCCATGAAAACAAGTTTGAGGTTTGTTTGAATGCCATATTCATCAAGGCCAACATTATTAGGGTCTTTGCTTGAGTTGCAAACCATAAACATAAGTTTCTAATGAAAAACAAAACCCTTATGTTCCAAACATAAGGTAAATTACCAAAATTTAGGGCCATAATGAAAGTCACATACATCTGCATTACCAACATACTTGAATAATGTTGGTTTGAAAAATACACAAATTTGGGTTTATGTTTAAGGTGCAAACCATAAACAAAGGTTTTTACTTCATGACAATACCCCTGGCTTCCAAACTCAATGTCAATGATTAAATTTTTACAACTACAAGTTTTAAGGTAGGGTTTTAGGACCATGTTTAGACCAACACACATCAAATTCATTGAAAACTTCAAGGGTTTATGGCTGCAAACCAAAAGTTAAGGTTTTAAGAATATGTAAATACCCATACACAACAACCCAATAAAGATTTCAATGTTTATTGAATCGTAAAACCAAGAAAAGGTTTAAAGATGGGTTTGAATTCCCATACACATGAAAGTTAACTACCTATCTAACAAGCTCAAAAAAATATGAAGTTTCAAACCCAAACTTCAAACTAAAATCTCAAATGTTTGCATCCTCTAGGAAGCAAAGCTTCAAGCATTGAAGTTCAAATTGCAAACATTGTTTCAAAGACCGCCTTGGAAGTCCTTGGGTAACAATAGTGTTGCAATAAAACAAATTGTGATATTTCACAATGTTTAGGGCCTGCCATTCAAGGGGCTCACCCATAACTGTATGCCATTCACGGTTTATTTGATGAAGGGACCACATCATAGATGAGTCCAAAGGCAATTTTGGGAGGACATGTCAATCACAAATGCATCCATTAAAGGAGACAATAATTGGTGTTTTGGGTATTCTTTGGGTTTTCACGGCTATGGGCACGTCTTGAGGATTTAGGGTTTGGGGTACAAGGCACAATTTTTGGAGTTTATGGAGGTGAAAAAGGGTTTTCAATTTTTGGAGACAAGACGAGATGTTTTGTTTCTAGTTGTGAAGGCTCAAAAAAAATTTGCTTCAAGGATTTTTTCACCCACCCACCAATTAGGGTTTGGAAAAAATCACAACCCTTGCTTGCAACATGCAAATAATGACCATAGCAATAGGAGAATGTTTGCCAAAAAGAAAGATTTGAGCAAGAAAATCAAAATACTCCTCTTCTTATGTACCTTAGGCTATCAAAACCATCCTTGGTGTATGATGGGCTAAACCTCATCTCAAAATGTTGCAAGTTTTCCTTGTTGTTGGGCTTAAGATAGGACAACATTCCTCATAATTCCTTCCCTCCTTAGAACGTTTCAAAGTTCGTAAGTCTCAAAGCTCGCAAAAATGGCGATTTATAGATTGTTGCAGACCATTGAAGAGCCTCAAAAATGATGACCAAGCTTTTACAAACATAGATTGTATAAGGTGACAAGACATAGGAGGTTGTAGGGCTATTGGTTATGGCAAGAAACAAATATAACTTTTGGAATGATGCAAGCCAAGATGATCAAGGTGTTGCAAACGTAAACTAAATAGGTGACGAAGATGATTACAATGCGAACATAGAGATAAGCAGGCAAAGATGACCACTATGGGAAATAAGGCAATAAATGCGAGCTTTTTTGGCCAATGCACAAGTAGGAAATTTGGCATGAAATTGAGTTCATGTCAAGTCTTGTTTGAAATCCGAGATTCAAGGCCCATTGGGCCCATGTGTTATTTTTTAGTGTTGTCTTTGAAGTTACATTCCATAAATGGGCCAAACATGGGCTTCTAGTGCCATGTTTGCCTCACTTTATGGATAATTTTATTATATGACCCAAGTTGTTTTGAATGCCAACTTCCAACTTCCAACTTCATCCACAACATCTAGGACCCTCCTTTTGGCCTCATGGTTTGGATGGAAGCTAATAAGCTCATGTACAGAAATTTTTTAGCATCAAACTCCTTTTCATTTTTGTTGCCTTCTCCATGTCTTCATTTCTTTTTGTATTTATTGAGAAAGGTGACCTCAATGAGGTTAAAGAGTTTTCCCTTCAAATTTAGGCACATTGATGTATTTTGATCCAACCAAGCAAGGGGCAAAGAATAGCTCTAAATCTTGCAAGAACAAATCTTCCTTTTTTTCAAAATTTTACATGGATTTGCATGGTTTACACTTATATGGAGTGTAAATAAGTTCACTACTTACACAACATGTATGTCTATATGTGCACACCACTAGTCATGACAAAATATCATCAAAATATTTCCTTCAAATATTTCATAAACTCTAAAATCTTGTGCAATATTCATGCACATGTGGCATAAGATTCAAGATTTGCAAGTCACCCATGTATTTGAAGTTTTTTCCTTACGATCCGTAAATTGAGGTTTATTAGTAATTAGTTTGCTTAGACCTCCAAAAGAACATAAGACACTAGTGAAATGTGAAAATTTCATAGCATGAAATGCGATGAAAATGATATTTGTCCTCATAAAAGCATTTGCAAGTTAAGTCTCCACAATTACTCTAAACTAGTATTTTTGAAAATTAAACGAAGTATTCAAGACACTTTACCTAAGAAGAGCTTCAACAATATGGTTCAAACTACTCCAAAAGTTAGAATGTGGTTGCTGATGCTGGTCATAAACACATTATGATACTCCGTTATAGGCCATTTACATTGTAAGTTTTTCTTTGACAAAGGGATACTTTTATGCACTTCTCGAACAACGTACTTTTACGTTCCTATTACAATCTTAATAGTATAATCATTGTTGACTAGTTTGCAAGGGAGTTTTACTAAGTTATAGATCCTTTGCTTTGCCCAAGTGCAAGAGCAGCAAGCTTTTGCCATCGCTAACCATTGGAAGATGTGAATCTGACAAGCCAAGGTGGTTGCATTCTGATGCTCTATAGCCACAACATCTGGACGTTAACATTCACATGGTAGTTATTATTTGCTAGGGGAGCTGCTTTAACAATGCATTGCCACAAATTGTCATGCATTGACAATAACATTCATGTGGATTAAAACACATGAATGTCCTTTTGTCACAGGTTTTGATATGGATTTTCTAATTCAAAATCAAATCCCACCTCAGACTTTTTCCTATATGCATATTAATAACAGCAGAAGACTGCAATACAAAATCTCAAAGTGCGAAACAATGAAGCTACATTAGCACAATAAGAAGACAGAGAAACAAATTGTGGAAAATTCAAATGGCCCATCATTCAAATCATTAACAGCTTTCCAAAAAACTTATAAAAAATTGTACAAAAGAGGGTTGACAAATAAAGCATTGGGTGGATGAGAGTGGTTAACCTCAAAGAATCAAGAGTTGAAGGACCTGTAAAACATAAAAAACATGGCTCTAAATGGTGTCATTGTCATAAGCCTGTAGCAGTTGTAGGATCATTGTCATGTGACATGATGTTGTTTGTTTGGGGATGAAACAGTTGTTGTCACCAATGTGTCTTCATCTTCTGTTCCGCATCTCTTCCTATCCCCTTTCCTTAATCCCACTCTACTAAACATGTGGGGACCATGAATCATCTGTGTAATTGTGTCAAGTGTAAAATCCAAGGAGGACGGTGGTGTGTACAGAGCACATCTGCAGTTCTGTAATTGATGCTCATGTCTCTGGTATTTTTTTGTTGTCCCAAGGCTCTGATACGCATTGACTTCTCTGAAAATTGATAAGCTAACTGCCACTGGGTATCATTCTTTGGTGTTTTTCCTTGCAGTACATGTACCCCATGCGTGTTTCTGACATTCGTGGGCTCAATGAGACACTGGCTGATATTAGATGAAACCATGTTCTTCTTCATCTGTGTTTGTCTCTCTCTCCCATGTCTCATCAATGATTGGAAGCCTGGTGAAACTAAAGGAGGGAGTGAGCTCAAAAGGTGATGGAAAACCTGGCAGGTATGGAAAGTTGCATGCATCCACCCAAGAGGTTGGATCTTGAGAAGGTCTGTTGTTGACTGGTTGTGATGAATGTTGTCTGTACATCTGAGTTTGTGTATCTGAGCCTTTTCTTGAGTCTTTTATTCCTGCCAAATCTGAGCACTCCTGGTGTCGGAAGCAACACACTAAGTGATCATTGACCAGGCCTGCTGCTTGCATGACAGAGCACATCACTGTAGGACCCACAAACTGGAAACCTCGTCGTACTAGCTCTTTGCTGAGTGCCTCTGACTTGGGAGTTTTGACTGGAACTTGCTTCTGCAGTTTATAGTGACTCACAGTTGGCTTGTTGTTCACAAAGCCCCATAGAAAGGAGCTAAAGGAACCATACTCATCCACAACCTGCCCAATGCGCACCATTTCATCCAGCCCAACTACCACAAGTAAGTGTGCATGATGCCTTCATGTTGGCAAACTCTAGAAGTTTCCAAATAGGAAGAAACACAGTTAGTTGCTGTTGTTTTCATTGTAAGAGAAATGACTTGTACAAACATCTTTGAAATTGCAGAGAAAATTACAGAGAAATCTCCACAACAACAATTCTGAAGGTAACATGAACAATGAGGGCAGTCAAAACCTTACAAGAGCTGCTCACAAAGTGTCACACCATTACCTTGATAACAAATAGTAGTGATGAGCTACCATAGCTACCCAACTGGCTTCATAGCTCCCAACAGCGCGTGTAAATTAAGTAAATACTTATCCGTTGCACTAGAGGCAGCTGATTGTGTAAATGAATCTGCTTGTGAATCCTTGATGATTGTAGCAGAGCTGTTCTCTGCTACAATCATCTCCTCCTTTGACTGACTTATTGTGAAATAGGGATATTAATTATGATACATGCAAGTTCTCCCTTTCCTCTGTCACACCTTAGTGTAGACCCATACCTCAAGAATCCGCTTGGCATTCTCAACAGCTCCCCGCACTTTGGACTCTGGAATGCAGATGGAACTATCTGACTTGAGAGCTGCAATCTTCTCTTCATCATACTTTGCCACCACAGCTGGATCAAAGTCTTCAAACCTGGCTCTGTAAGATCATGCACATCAATATATACTCAGCCACTGGGAAAAGTAGCATGCATCTACTGATTGCATTATATGCCTAAATCTATGAGGGACCCTGATAAGCACGCACAGTAACTAGCATCTTCGGCAATCTTGTGTCTCACAGCACTGCAAGTGGCAGTTCATGTTACCTGAAGTTCTCTCGAAGGGAGAGAATTCTGGGTCGGCTCATCTCTGCCTGTGCACCTTCGAGCACCAACAATTCAAATAGAAGCCTATGATACCTCCCAACACCCTGACAGTGAGAAATCCTCGAGGGACTCATGCATTGGAGAAAGCTAAGCAATCTGGGCATCATCATCATCATGAAGACGGAGATGATGATGAGAAGAATATACACAAAAATGCATTACTTGGCAGACAAGTGCTGAGAGAGGACATACTTATCATCATGGACAGGAACACCCCACTCCTCATCATGATATGCAATGTAAGCTTCATCTGAATTCCATGCCAAATCGCACATGTTAGGCAAACAGAAAAGGGAACAGGCTTGTATGAGAGACGCAGGAAATCAATCAATCTGTGACCAGGGAACATAGTACATATTGACATCCCATCTCTACACTTCTCAAGGATATAGAAATGTTGAGCTGCAAGGACCAAAAGATTGCAGTAGACAATCCAGAAAGCCAGCTTCTCTAATGGACACAAGCCAAAACCGCAAAGATTGCAGTCCTAGAGACTGCAGAAGAAAGTCAGAAGAATGTGAGGCTTTCTTCTCTCACCAAGAGAACCCAAAACTGCAACAATTGCAGTAGAGGTTGCAGAATGCGAGGCTTTCTTCTCTCACTGAGAGCACCCAAAACTGCAAAGATTGCAGTAGAGATTCCAGAATGGCAGGATTTCTTCTCTCACTAAGAGAACCCAAAACTGCAAAGACTGCAGGAGAGATTGCAGAATGCCAGGATTTCTTCTCTCACTGAGAGAACCCAAAACTGCAAAAGAGTTTTGCAGCAGAGATTGCAGAACTGGTGGACCCATACATCTTGTTCTTCTTGTTCTTCTTCTACAGATGCTAGAGGGAATCTGACATACCACTCTGAGAAGTGATCCAGCCACACCGTTTCTTGGCACTGAAAGTGGGTGGGGAGACATGAGGAAGCAGCTGCCCCTCAGGCACAATGCAGCTTGCTTTCACCAAGCATGGGTTGCGGCCATAACCAGAAATGCGAAGCTTTCTCTGCTCATGAAACTCCTGCATCGCCGTCTTCCTTGGTACTGGATAACTCCCTGACACTGAAGGTAGCTCAGAGCTGCTCTGCCGCCTTCGCCGCTGCTGCTGCTGTTGCTGCTCTCCATCGCCAGAACTCACAGCTGGGGAAACCTGACTGCAGCGGCTGTTGCTCTTCGTCAGTGTGGTTGTCACTGAGCGCGGCTTCGGAACCACCACAGGCGTGAGCAATGCAGCAGGCGAAATGGGTGGTGCGCATCCTGCAGGGCGGCCATTGCTTTTGGAAGGAGTTTTGGCATTGTTGCAAGTGCTGGAGATGGGAAGAGGAGACGGAAGTTTGGAGCCCTTGGAGAGAGAAGAAGACAGAGGGAAGAAGAGCTGCTGCACAGGCTCGGCAGTCTGTCTAGCGTGCTGGTCTACAGAAGACGAGAGAGCTTGGGTCGAGCCTGGAGCTTGAGCTGCCGGAGTTGGAGCTGCTGTAGAGCAAAGCTTCTTGAGAGAGGAGACGGAGGCGGAATACGACATGGAAGAACCTTGCAGACGGTTGGGTGTCTTGCTTCGTCCTCCTTTCTGTGCGGTAAGAACTCCCGACGGCAGCAGCGCCACTAGTGGAGTATTGACGGGCCTCTCTCTTGGGCCTGCGGACACAGACCTCACGCTTTCCTTCTGGACTGGAGTAAGCATGGAGGACGATGAGGACGAAGACATTGTGGGATTCTGAGACTTGCTGGAAGAGTTGATCTGCTTACTAGGGAGCCCCTTGGCAGGAGTTCTGGACGGAGTTTGGCTCCGAGTCTTGAGACGTGAGCCGTGATCCATGTCGTCGCTTACCACCACCATAGCTACTGCAGGAGAATGATACACAGACCCTTTTTTTCTTCTCTCTCTCTCTCTCTCTTGTGGAAATGCTCTGCTCACAATGCTTTGCCTCAGGCTTCATACCAGAGCTTCCATGCACATTGCAGTGCAAGGAGATGGCATGACGAGCTAGCTAGGTTCCTCCACAGTTAAGGTTCATCAACAGACAGACCTCCTCTGGAAGCTAGAAGAACATAGTCAATCTGTTTGCCAGGTTTTGTTTCTCGCAGCTCATAGCAAGAAGAAGAAAACCCAGCTGCAACAACAATCCACATAATCCATCCTTCCCTGCGCAGCAAGCAAAAAATCAGAAGGCAACTGCATTCTGTCTCTTCTCAGATTTGCTGCTCTTCTGAGGAAACCCATCTCACAACAATTCTCCCCCCAGCCACAAAACACAAACCCAGTTGGTCATCGTCCTCTTCGTCGTCGTGGGTGGCAATGCTCGCATCATGCTCGTTCCAGCAGACTAGGCTACAACAACAACAACAACAAGAAGACTAGTGCTCTTCCCTAAAACCAGATGCAACAACAGCACAACAGCACTATGCAGGAAGAGCAGCAGCTCCAGCAATGTAAAGTGTGGGTCTCTTCCTCCCTGTTGTCTCGTCCAAAAGGGGAAAGAAAGAAAGAAAGCTTGCAGAGAGTGAGAGAGGGACGGAGGCGCGCTTCCTGGCTGCTGTCTGTCTGCTGTCTGTCTGTCCGTGGCTCTGACACAAAAAGGTCCCGATGAAAACCGACAGCGCCTTTCATGGATGGGTCCAGAATATTCCGCTTTATGTTGTTGCCGTGTTGATCCCTGCTGCTGTGGTTGGTTTTTCTTCCGTCCTCCTCGTTGCTAGTGTTTCTTTCCGGGGAAGAAGAAGAAGAAGAAGAAGAAGAAGAAGACCTTGGCAACAAGAAGGTCGTCTCGCTGTTGGGTATAGAAAGATGGAACTGATGATGTCGAAAAAGCTCCAGCTACCCTGAATACTTCTCTCACTCTCTCTCTCTATCTCTCTCCATTTGGTTTGAGAGTTGATGACCAGATTTTGATCCTGTTGAGCAAATGGTTCCATTGAGGAAGGGCCTGCCACACAGACCCAGAGAGGGAGGATGTGAAGCTTCTTCATAGCTGCAGAAATTCCAAAACTATGCAATTATGGCGTTGTTGTTGAACAATGCTTGCTGTAAGAATCCTTTCTGAAAGTAGCTCTTGTCATGTTTTTGGTTTGGGAATTCTTTTTAGATTGGTGTATGAGTTTCTTCACAAGTGAGCATTACATTGCCATTGTATTTTAGCAGCAGTAGCAACCAACTCTGTCGTGGCATCAAAATCAGTGATGGAAAAAACCTTCAACTATTTGTGACACAGAAATGCTACACAAGGATTCATGTCTTTCTGCTGCACTTGTTGTGTTGTTAGAGGAGAATTCTTCTGCTGCAATCTCAGAGATATTGTACTAATTTACTTGACACCTAGCAGGAGCTGATGAAATCAGTGGAGGAGTCATGGCAGCTGCTCATGAGTCGAGACAATGATGATCAGTCACTTTGTGAGCTACTCTCATAAGGTTTATGTCTGCACCCATCCTCTCATTACCTTCCTATTCTTTTGGTGCAATTTTCTCTGCAATCTCATAGAATTGTGTGGAGTTTTCTCTGCAATCTCATAGAATTGTGTGGAGTTTTCTCTGCAATCTCATAAAATTGTGTGGAGATTTCTCTGCAATCTCATAGAATTGCATGGAGGTTTCTCTGCAATCTCATTGAATTTTTGTCTTTCATAATTTTATTTCTGTTCCAACCTCATTTTTCTGTCAACAGCAATGGCATTTGAGAGACTTACTGGCCCATGTATATTTTCCCAGGATTTTGACCATAGAAGAATGTAATGGGATCTACACAGGCAAGAAGCCTATGTTCAGAGTGCAATGTGTTGACATGGTGTTTGTGTTTTGCAAAGAAGGCATGAACTCACATTTTCTATTTTTATCATCGTGTCTCTTGCAGTGCGTTGTATATCCTAGCTGGAAAGGATTCAGCAGCACTCTGCAGGAGGATCAACAAGTGAAGCAATGGCCATCAATGGTGCCAACAACAAAGCTTCTCAACATTGGATTATCTTACTATGGAGTCTAGCTTCCAGGCAGCTTGTGAATACGCATTTGGTGACTCAGGTGAGCTTCTAGGCTTCCCACACTTGCTGTTTCTTTTGTCTTTTATGTGATGAAGTTGTCGTGAATTGGAAGAGTGCACCAATTCCTCAGATCTAGCAATGTCAGATGGGTAATGCCAGATGGGTATGTATAATGCAGCAGAACTGCCCAGTAGAGAGAGTGTCTGTTCTGAATCTGCAGGCATCTTTAGCACATTTTAACAACAGTGAGGAAAATGATGATGTTGGAAACCACCCCACCCCAAGTAGAGTATAACCCAACTCAGGTCCATCTCCATCTTTCAATGGTGCACCATTGTACAGACACAAGAAATCCAATGCTTTCTTCTTCACTCCCTAAACCCTAAACCCATCTAACTATTTGTGTCAGATTGAAATTGCCCTATTGGCAACAGGAGCAATTTCAATGATCTCACAAGGAATTAGATTTCTATTATGGTTACAATATCAGCATGTGAACATAGAACACATCCAAATAGTACTCAAAAATCCCAAAGAACTTACTTGCTTATTATCCATAACTTTTTCTTTTTGATACTTTTTCACTTTCTATAATATTGTTACATAAAAACCTAAATGTAAAGCACTGGTGGTAGCTTCTTTTTTGTGTTCAACAACACCACCTTGAATTGTGTTAAGTTGCTTCCTCAAAGAGAAGAGACAAGTAAGGTGCATTCACTTTTGAGGATGAAATTTTCCTTTCAAATTCTGCCTTGCTAATAAAGCTCACCTCATGCTTTATTAGGCCATGCCTCAAGGCAAGGAATATGCACTCATTGGTTATATGGTATGTGAATTCTAAAAGTAACTTGGACATTGAAGTGAGAAATAAATAAACCTTAAACCAAAGCACATCTATTAAAAAAATCTATTTACTTTGGATTTAAAGCTCTCTAAAAGTAGGCGTAGAAAGGCATGTAGTTTTGATTTTTAGTTGTTTCAAAGATCTACTCCAATTGATATTTGTTATCCTTTTAGGGGTTAAAAGGTATTTTTAGCATTAGATATAAATGTAAAGGATACATGGGTTAGGGTGTAAAGGCATTAAAATTAACCAGTCAATTGGGTTTAAGAGTTGTGCATCGTATATGGCTTGTTTAACACTCAAGGATTGTGAATCCAAAGTGGTAGCTACTAGCTCAAAAGCCTACTTTGCTAGCTCAAGGTTCAGTAAACATGAACCCAAATGTTTAGGTGTTGCAATACCTTTAGAATTAGGGTTGAAAGATAGCTCCACAACTTGTAGCTATTGCAATGGTTGTACATAATTTGGGTGGAAATGTTCATCCTAAGTTCAAAGATGGGATCCAAAGTCGAGGTGGGAACATTATTTTGTCTTGTTAATACCCATATAATACATGTGTGAAAGACTTGTACACATATCTTCTTTCTCTTCTAAGTTCTCAACATAGCTTTGTTTTCATGCTCCTCACAACATCTATTCTTTGTAGCTAAGTTTTCTTTAATCGGGGCAACATTAGACTTTGTATCATTGTCAATGGTTTTACCATGTTTCATATTTTGTTCATCATTCGATTTTTTATGTTGAAAGTTTCATGGTGGTTACATAATTCTTTTCCTTCAAAAGTTACTATGGTTTTTTGAAGTCAATAATTGTTTCAATTTTATTCTCTCTTAGACTTCTTAAGCATAACATATTAATGCAACTCTTTAATCTCCCTAATTTTAGGTTGTACAATTTTGGAAACTTTTTATTTATGTTGTTTGTTATCATGTGTGTTTTGAAGAGCCAATTGCTAGCATCCATTTCTTTTGAATACTTTGTTGAATTATATATATCTTCACTTTTTCTACAGCTGACTTGTGTCCTAGAATTTAACATTTGGTGATTCAAAGTTCTAGATGAACAAACAACATTTGATCATGAATTGAAGTGTCAATTTTAAATTAAATTCAATGATTATTGTTCATGAAATTGTGTTAAAAGTAATTACATATGAATTCGTTTATTATATCTATGTTATTTGTCTCCCAACGATTGTAACTTTTTAACATATAATATTTGCAAAAAAGTTTTTAGATGTTGGTTGCTTAACCAATTATTTGATTTTTAAAAATGGACTAAAATCTATTGATATCTATTTATGTTAAAATATTTTGGAATTGTTTGATTGCAATGTAATTTGTTAATATTATTATTTGTCAATATTGGTACAATTGATATGACATTATTAGGTGAGACCTTAAGAATTAAGTTTTTAATCTTGTGCGTTTATAATGAATGCATTCAAATTAACTAAGACATTAACAAGTGCATGCACCAAAACTTCATGTTGATTCCAATGAAAATATGTGATTTGAAATGTTTTGAACACAAATTGACAATCATGTTGATAATTTCAAATTCATTGTATGGATTTTTTAAAGTTTTCAATCCTTTTATAAAATTTCGTATTAAATTTTGAATTCTTTTTGTGAATTCTTTTTGTTTTATGATGGATTAAATGTCATTACATATGAATTTCTTTTTTTAAAATATTATTAATTATTACAATGTAACATGTTTGTCAAATGATTTTTTTAAATTTGATATTTATTAGGTAATGATTAATGACATTTTATAATTCATTTATCTTTTTTAATTTTGGTTTATGAGTTATAAAAGTTTTGGATTCTTTCACAAGAGTTGAAACAAATTATTCAAGGATTTTGATCATAATTACATCAATCTTGTAATGTATAATCAATTCAATGCTCTTCACATTCCATATTAAAGGGAGTATTATTAAATCATTAGTTGATTTTCACTATTTATTTTGATACTTTAATAATTTTAATTTATCAATAACAGGTGAAATGATCAAAAAGTCATTATTTTCACTATTTTAAGTAATGGTTAACTTGCTTCCATAATTTTTGTCAATATTCCATAAAGATGAGTTAGGTGATTTGAATTTAGCAGCTAAAATGAATTTTTCATTGATTTTTGAGCATTTTTACATAGTTGTGACTATCACTTTTGAACAAAGTAAATAAAATATATATTTGATTATTTAAAATGTTAATTTGTGTGTGAAAATGAAGGGAATTTGAATTTGATATGAAATGTGTGATAAAATAAACCAAACATGAAGGAGGGATTACAATAATGGAACTAAACTATTATAGTAATTCAATAGTTGTGTAATGTGTGTGTATAAATCATATTTAAATAAGATGCAATAATAGCATTAAAGTAATATTGTAATATTCCAATAAATTTTTTAGAAGATTACAAACCCAATAGCTAGAGTATGAGCACAAAGAGGGTTATTGAATAAAAGTAAATAAAAACATGTTAAAAATATTGAAAAAGGGAATTACTTCATTAAAAATCAATTTTCCCTTCAACTCAAAAAGTAAACAAAAGATTTAAAAAATCACTCCCATGATGAAACCATAACTAAAAGTTTGAAAAATTAAAAAATAACTATTTAAAAAAAATTTGGACTATACCTTTTTAATTTAAAAACCATCATCAATCAACTACCTTCATTTTTAAAATTACCTTTTTGTTATAACTACTATCCAATCATCAAATATTCCAAAAAGCACATCTTAATTTTAAAATGAATAAAATTAACTAAATATGCAAATTATATTATCTTATATCAAAATTCCACTAGGATCTCACTTTAAAACCAATAAATCAATGTACATAATTTTTAAAATATAATTTTAAATATTTCAAAATTCATATAAACTGAAATATGAAATTAAAAATATATTAAAATTTCAAATGATAATTAGAATAATTATCAATATGATTTAAAATTGTATTTACAAATTCAAAAACATTAGTGAATTGAATATGTTTATATCAACTTATCCCTAATCATTAAAGAATAAGGTGCATTTAAATGCACAAACAACACTCATAATTGATTATAATCTTAAAGAATCACCTAATGAATCACAACTTTATTTGTAGTAATGATTCATATTTTTATTATTAACCATTTTAACTTATTTATAATGTAGTTTTATACAAATTAGGTGTGATGTTTTTTTTTTTTTTTTTTTTTTTTTTTTTTTTTTTTTTTTTTTTTTTTTTTTTTTTTTTTTTTTTTTTTT